>Ga0099822_1000646_pt1 | contig 34715 bp, 14 predicted proteins | sample CowpeawhiteBW_FD_76839 | JGI IMG/M metagenome (GOLD analysis project Ga0099822, IMG submission 76839) | Root nodule microbial communities of legume samples collected from California USA - Cow pea white BW | ecosystem: Host-associated > Plants > Roots > Nodule | place: USA: California | collected... | reverse complement strand
TTCAATGAAAAAGAATTTTATATATATATATATATATATATATATATATATATATATATATATATATATATATTAAAAAACACACATGCGTTATCGCGTATGTGTATTCGCATTTTTTTATTTTCAAGAAATTTAAGTTATAATCAATAACAAATATATAATTTTTAAAATAGTTATTAAATATAAAATTAAAAAAAAGATACGTAAAAAAAATTTAAATAATGGTTTAAGACAAGAGATTTCTAGAAAAATGATTAAAAATAAATTATTTATAAAATAATTAATTTTTAAAATAATTAAGGATAAAACAAGTATTATGAAATGTGGATAAAAAAGAAAAATCCTCTTTATTGTTCGATTAAGACTATTTCTTTCTTCCTTCCTTCCAAGGATATCATCTATTATACTTACACTTTTTCTCTTTTAGCATTCGTGTTTTGGCTGAAAAATTATCAAATAAACTCACATTCAGGAGATAGATCCAATACCGATGTCCATCTAAGAAGGGTCACACAGAATGTCCTTCGATTATCCAGGTTAACAGTTATAAAAACAGATAATGTCCTTTGATAAATTCAAAAGACAAGGATTGTATTGTACTGTAGCTAGTAGCCAAGCTGATGTCCCCAAAAAGTTAATCGAACAAAATTTATACCCCAGTGCCCCCACCCCCACCTCCCCGACACGAGTTATGATTTTTCTTTTTATGTTGTCACCAAAAGATATGCCAGGCCTTTCAGGTATTCAACAATCTCTGATCCACCAAGCTTTGAACTTCCAAATACTCTATCAACAAATGTGATTGGAACCTATACACAATAAAATTTTATGTCAGCTATGCAGTGAAAATGAACAAAGTGATAAGCCTTGAACAGGATAAGTATTTGGAAAGGTGATAGAGGTGTAGCAAAAACAAAAAGGATGGGGTGGGGATGAATGCTAAATTGCCGAAGCACATTATTAAAACATTAAAACTCGGCCTAATCAACTAGCATTCAAATTTCCCACATGAATTAGATGAATACATAGATTCAAATATTAAAGTTTAGAACATCATAACAATTTTATCCAACCAAACGCATATAAATTTCACTGTAATCAACTAAAGTTCCAAAGATATAAAGGCAGCAAAATAGTAGAAGGAATAGGCATTTCCTAAACTATTTGATCAGTTTACCATTTCAATTTTCAAGCAGTTTACATACAGTGCAAGGATTGTATGTGTACGCTTATCACTCATATTTTTAATGTGAATATCAAACAAATCTTTCGTGATTAGATAGTTACATGTCACACACACAGAGGAATGTCAAATTGGGCCAGCCCGGCCAATTGGGCCAACCCGGCCCATTTAAGACCGACCCGTTTCTAACCCACCAAAATCGGGTCGGGTCGAGCCAACCTAAAATATGAAAATGGGTTAGGAACTTCAACTTGTCGCGCCGATGGACGGGGTGGCGGGCTAGCCTGCCTGTCCGCTGACTACAACACTACGTTCTTGGTCGCGCACCACACCTCTGGCAACATACACAACCACGTAAAAGGAGAACAAGAAAGAAGTAAAATTGTGCTCACAACAATGTTTTCCAATCCGCAACGCAATCGAAATTTCCAATTTGTGGAATCCCCAAATCGCACAATCCCTAGATCACAAAATCCCCAATCCCTAATTCGTAAAATCCCCAATTTCTATTAGAAACGAAATGGAAGAAGAGGTTACAACAGAATAAACAAAGAGAAATACAACAGAGTTGCCGACCGTGGTTTTCGATGAGCAAAAGGACTTTTGGGTGTGGTTGCCACTGTGGGTGTCGTCGCCGATGATGAAAATCGCTATAGTTGTCGCTGAGGGATGGGAATTTGTCTTGTGTTTTCGCCTCATGTGTGGGTGTGGATTATGTGTTGTTTTGGCTAAGAAGAACATCAAAAATCGTGTGGGGCTTTCTGGGTTTTTCCGCTAAAGAGGAAGAAGGGAAGAGAAAAGATTTGTATAAACAAAAAAGAAAACAGGTTGACGAGTTATAGCAAGTTGGCCCGTCTTGTAGCCCAGCAGGCTGGTGGGCCAGGCGGGACGGGTTAAGTGGCTCGCAGGTTTAGAACATATAACCCGACCCACCTCTTCTTGGCATGCTAATTGCCACAACATACAAGCATGGATAGTGTCTAGTAGATATGGTAAAGGGGGTTCCTTAGTAGTCTGGTTGTGGCTGAATCTGGGTCATCTAAGAGACGTACAAAAATTAGAGGTGGTACATTTATGACTAGGTGTGAACTTCTCATCAAAATTATAACAAAGTCCTTGAACTTGATATTCTAGCAATTTGTCTAGGGTGAGGCGTTTCAGGGGTAGGGTGGCAGAGAGAGTAGGTAATGCATGAGTGTACAGGTTATGGGTGGTGAAGTATTCTAGGTAGAGGTAGTATGTGTGAATGGCCGAAAAGGTGTCTTTTTAGAGTTGTGAATCTTATCTTTGACCAATTTAGCAAGGCTAATGGCTTGTGATATAGAATAAGATTATGGTTATTTCACCACAAATATATGGCGAAAGAAACAATAAAAAATAATTAAGAATAATATCCAGGAAGAGGCCAGCAGTACAATTGCAAAGTTTTCAAAACATACTTGATAATCTGTAACTAACCCTATTTTGTGTAACTTAAATAGTTTTGCCTAGTGATTGTGTAGGAGGATGGACCAAAACAGAGGGAACATGTAAAGGACACCCGATCTACAAGGAGGTTGCTTTGGCACATTAATTTGAACCAACTTAGGGCATCATCCTTCATATGGAAAGCCACCATGGATAGACATTGTTCAAGAGGGATTTGGTAGAAGGCAACGTATTGGTTTGCTCGAAAAAGTCAGTCTAAGGGGTCAGGTCCTTTAGAAGAAGCGACCTGGAGTTTGGGTGGCCTAAGTGGTTAGAGATAACGGTGACCTTCAATGGACATTGTGGTGGCATGTTGGTAACTCTGACCCAATTGGGTTGTGATATAAGGCAGAGATGTTGATGTGTGGCCCTTGATCTAGGGGTCGTCGATTGGAGCCATGAAATATGAGCATGTGAACTCAAGGGTCAAAAAAAAGTAAGGGGTGGGACAAAGATGAAACCTGGTCAACGAGGATGGTAAAGGATGGGGTGCAAGCTCTCATGTTTGGCTTCCATATCATGTTCACGATTGTCTTGTGACTCCATGTGGGTTTGAATGGCAGAGAGGCAATCCTGAATAGCATGAAGGATTTCATCCGGGTCTTTGGTGGGTGGTTTGGGAGGCATGGAGGAAGCAATGAAAATACCAAATGCTCTAGGCCTTTGTTATGGCTACACTAAGGCACTAGAGACAAGGACAAAAAAACTAGCAGGTAAAAAACTTCTCAAATCATACAATGAAAATGTAGACCTAAATAGTGTTTGTTAGGTTCTCCAGGAGGCCCTTGTTGAAATGCTTAAAACCGAAAGAAATGAAAAAGAGATGCTGTTTGCATTGGGCCTGTTCTTTGATGAAAAACCTATTGATGCAATTACATATCGAACCCAAGATCTATAAAGTCATCACAACAACCAGGTTAATATTGATTATAATAATCAAGAATTGAGAAACCGTACCTCTTCAATATGGTATCCTTTTCTGGATGCTCGTACTATCATTTCCATTTGAAAGACATATCCTTTACTAACACAGCAACTAATGATATCTTCAAGCACTGATTTCCTATAAAGTCTACAAAGAACAATGATACATCCCTCTCAAACCAGGGAACAGAGGAGCAAATGAAACTCATGAAATTGCAAATACCAATTATGAAGCTTTATTACCTAAAAGATCCAGTCAAATCTGAGACACCAGGCCATAAAAGTGTTTGCGCAAGAACATTTGCTCCCCTGCTAGTTAGTTTGCGCATAAGATTCCATCCATGCACACCACCACCTTTAACATAACGAGTCCCTGTAACTATATCAGCACCAGTCTCCAACTGCTTGCTGAAGTGCAGAAAGGAAGGATTAAATTGTGCCAGGTAATGGGAAAACAAGAAAGAAATTACTAGAAGCTCTCTTTACCTAATAAAACTTGGCAAATTTTTTGGCTGCAAAAGAAATGAATAAATAAGAAAGGACAAATAAATAAGAGAAAAATTATTCTGCAACTAATAAATTCTCCAAACTAAAAATCCGATAAAGAATTTCATCCAGCCCTTGATTTTTTAAACCTAAAGCCTGTTTGTTTCTGGGTGGAAAGTGCTTTGTGATTGATTATGTGCCATTTGTTTTAACGTTAAGTATACTTGACTTTCAACCGCTGAACATAATTTGGATTACGTAGCCAAGTTCAACTCAACCACAAATTTTACGTTGAAACATGGGAAATGCACGACAATCAGTCATATAGCAAAACAAACAGGTCTACTGTTATCATTAATAAATTCAAACTATCCTCTACATTTGATTAATAAAACTTACATGGTGTGACAGATCAGCATCCATGATGACAACAAAATTTCCAGATGCATGTTTCATGCCATGAATATAAGCAGTTCCTGCAGATTATTTACATCAAACGCTAATTTATCATAAAACATTTGGTGCAAGTGTCAGGAACATACCTAAACCCAGCTTCCTAGGCCGTGCTCTTAACAACTGGAACCACAGGAATAAGCATGGTTACTCTAAATAATATCCCAAAAACAGAATAAATCATGGATGAATACTGTGTTTATATCAAAATTAAATTTGTAAAAGTCACTGCTTACGATTCGATCTTCTCCGTAAACTTGCTGTAGTTGTTTTACAACATCCTGAGTACCATCAGGACTCCCATCATCCACGATGATAATTTCAAAATCAGCATCCCTAAATTAAGCAAGAAAACGTATTCACATTGATGATTAATCATATATTCAGATGGCATAAACAAAAAATTTGCCAGGAGAAAAGGCATTTTCTTGCTAAAATTTTATGTTTTGGATAAGCCATATATACAGAATAATTACTATTTTTTTACATTCTACATATAGACATGCTTATGATGCCCAAATCATAAAATACTTGCTCAGAATTCCACTTATAAATGATATGATTTATATATTCACTAATAGAGAAGAAAAAACAATTAAAAGGGAGCAGATATAATCATGAGATGGAGAATTTACCGAAGGTGCTTGAAGATTAGGTAAACAATGAGACCAATGTTGAGACGCTCATTATATGTAGGAACAATTATACTGTATTTGTTCTTTTGCTTCTGATGTGGCTCATCCATTCCAATCACAACTTGGACCGAATTCAATCAATGCAATGAATTCAACGTACTAACACACACAGAATATGAGATACAGAACAATCAACATATTTATGCGTAGAAATAGAAGGTCGTTTTATAATGTTTTGGAGAAGAAGTATTCATCACACTGTTGGAAGCATTAAATTGGTATATCAATTGATAAAATCAACGATCTAATGGGAAGTGATGAAAATTAATTACACGTGTTTAACAAATCGCTACGCCTTAGTACAGAGACAGAAATGCCAAGAACGGCTCTAAATTCGTCGAAACGAACAGAAATTTCACAAGGCTCCTCTTTTTCGAGAAGATCCAAAATCTCGGTGGCAGAAGAAGAAATCAATTTAAAACCAAGTAAACGGTTCCCTCGATGACTGGCACTAACAAGAACATACTCCTTCACAGTATAATTGTGATCAAAGAAAGATAAATCGAAAGTGAAATGGATGAACTAACCTAACGACGGCGTCGAACAAAACGTCACGAGGGGCAGCAGCTTCAGGCGACGGCGTTACACGAATCAAAGGCACCAAGCAGCGTGTCAACTACAACAAACTTTTTATTTGTGTTTAAATTATAATTGTAATTTTGATAGTATTTTTAAAAGGAAAATATTTATTTTATAAAACAAAAATAAAACAAAAAGTTATATTTCTCCTCCTTCTTCATATTGTTATGGTATTAAATTAAAATTAAAATATTGTTATGGTATTCAAATCGTAAAAAAAACACGTCTTTCTTGTAGAAAACATAGAAGATGTATTTATTTCTCGATTATAACACATTGTTATTAACTTTTTTTTATAGCAACATATTCGATTAAATATTATTTTTTAGTTATACATTAATAGATCTGATAAAAAAAATAACATATAAAAATATAAAGTTTCTATTTAAACAAATAATTTTAGAAAATTAAATTTATGTTGAAAAAAAAAGTTATTATATATTTATATAATTGTGTCTATAGTGTGATCTTTAACTAAATAGATTTATATTATGTTCTGGTACATCCAATAAGTTCTACATTGTTTAGAAGTTGAGGTCAAGCAAAGTTTAAATACTCTTATCTCCTTCCACTTTTCGAGGTGCCTTTTAAGAACAAAACCCTGACGGAGCTAAAATGCTCTAAAGCAGACATTGTTTCGAGGCTCGGAATCGAAACATATTAGAAATAGCAAAAATTAATTAAAATGAAAATATTTTGTATAGTTATACATGGCTATCAAATTTAGCTTTGGAAATATCACTGAAAAGTATATTTTAACTAGATATATGTAGTGTTAAATGAAAAATATAAGAGAATAAGTTTTAACTAATATAAATTGAAAAAATGACGATTCCAAATACAGTTTATCGTGAACCGGTAAATTTTAAAAAAATTTAAAAGAGATTGAGAAAAATTATTCAATAGAGAGAGTAAGTGTCGCTTTCGACTTTAAAAAATGTTTTGTTTTACTTTGATAAACACTATTTTCTTTTAAGTGATTAACATTTTAAGCGATTAATTCATAATGTGATAAGTATTATTCAATTGAATGGAATAATTCTTTTTAGTTTAATTAGTCAGATGGCATCTACTTTTGTTCGTAGGTGTCAGTTTGGTACCCGTTTTTAAAAATGTGTCAATTAAGTTTCAACTTTTGAAAAGATGTCTCAATTATGTTCTTTTCAGAAAAAAAATTATGAACATAGTTAATCTAAAAGTGGAACTCGCTATTTTTACTCTTGTATATTTATAGTCAAATCCACAGGTTATGGAAGAATCCACAAGTCACTTGTGGAACTTGTTGGTTCGCATTTTGTTTTCTAGAGCTAAATCCACATGTTGTGAAAAAATTCATTGGTCATATGTGGAACTTGTTGTTTTGTTGTTGTGGGTTGTTTTAACATGATGTTGTTGCTGGTTTAAAAATGTGGTTGTTTCTTTATTATTTAGTGCAAAATTTTTAGGTGAGTTGTATGTTAAAATCCTTAAGTGTAAGGAAATAATGCTTGGGTTATGATATGATGATGATTTATGATTAATCTTAAGATGATGTGACATGATACGATGTAATTGCATGATGAGTTGAGGTATGTTTGATTTTGTGATGAGGTATGATGTATATGATAGTTGTAAAGCCAGGATCGTTTCTTTACCAAAAGGACTTTGTCGACTCAGGGTAAAGGAGTTTCTTCTCTTTGTAAGTCTTTAGCATAAGCTTAGCAATAGTGTTCCACCTAAGGCTTTGTCGAGTGGGTAGAGTTGTTGCTAGTAAGTATATAAAAAGCAGAGGAAATGACTTTTTCAAGAGGCATTGGTGCGCAAGAAAGGTATAATGGTTGGCAATGAGAAAGTGACATACCATTATATTACTTGGTGGTAATATTCTGATGAGTTCAAGTTGTGGTATTGAGAACATATATTGGTGGAGTTATTTTTTTTTTTTTTGTGAATGAGTTATGTTACATTATAACATGAGTTACATGTTAATATGTCTATTATGTGATATGATACATGGCTAGCTCGCCCTTGCATGTTTGTGGATGTGGTTTCCACCTGCGATGATCGTATGACTTACGTTGTAGGGAGTAGATGTTGATGCACATATCATTAGAGAAGCTTAATTGTGCGGAGTCTGTGGAGAAGCTTTGGGAAGTTTTATTTTGACCTTTGAAAAGGTTCTTTTGAAATAAAATGTAATAGCATAGTGATTTCGAGTTTTCACTTAAAGGATTTGATATTAAACCTCGTTGAACGAATTAAGTTAATTGTTTATATGAACTATATTTTCATATTGATGAATGAAGAGGTTTGGATGAATCTTTTATCAGGTGTTATTTCGAATAAAATAATTGTGATTTTCGTTGAAGTGCCATGAAGACACTTTTAATTAGATTTTTGTTTTCTAATTAAAAGTGATTAAATTGGGTTAGTAAGTGAGGGAAGAGAGTAATTAGGAGAGTGAAACACTGTTGAATTTTGTGTGCACTGGGGCAAGAGTATTCCAAGCATCCATTGGTGTGGGAGAGAGAGAGGGAAAAGAGCAGAATTTTGGGTGATCAAGAGAAGACCTTATGGATCAAAAAGCTAGCTAAAGTTTTGGCAATTGGAGCACGAATACCAGGTTAAGGGAGTTTTATTACGTGTTTTATATGCAATGTATCATTTCTGATTGATTGGAATGCATGTGCACCTTAATTTCTGCCAAAAATGTAATAAACAGTTCGTGTTTCTAAAATTTTTCAAAAACCGCCTGGCGCCACATGAGTTGCCGCTAAGCGACACATGTGTTTGAAACCAAGTTCCTGAGTTTCCCTATGAACCGTCTGGCGGCTAAGTGTGACCCGCTAGGCGACGTGTACTGTTTTGCCCAATTCATGGTTTGTGGTGGTTTTTGTGACGATTGTGATGCTCGAGTTGATTCTATATGCATGTGTGGGTGAGTTGAATGTGAAAAATTGCCTGTGAGTTAAACTTTATATGAAATTGGTAAGAATTGAGATTCAATTGGGCATTAGGGTTCATATGGGATTTTGAAACGATGAAATATGTATTAGGTTAGAATTGATGTATTGTTTGCATGAAAATAATATTGAATTGGATTGGCAGGAACTAGTGTGATGTTAAACATTTAAAATTATACCAAAACGCGTACTGGAATTGATAATTGGGAGTTTAAGGGTTCGCGTAGATGCAGGAAAATCCGGACAGAACCCATAATTTGTATGCACCGCCTGGTGGCACATGAATTGTCACCAAGCGATACATCAGGCGCAAATAACAAGCTAATTTTTGCTTCGCGTTGGATTTCTGGGTGTTGCTATCTATAAATTTGGCACATAACGTGAGTAATTGAGCATAAGGTTTGAGAAGGAAATCTTGTGTGTGGCATAATTAACTCTATGTGTGATAAGTTAGTAATGGCGATGTTATGTGTGTCAAAGCAATATTGTGTTTAACTGTGATGTTGCTCATTGCCTCATGGGAGTTGTAATTACGTGTCAATTGGGAGGATAATTTACATTTGATGTGGCTTGTATTTTCTGGTAGAGGAATGAGGACATAAGGAATTGCATCATATTTAAGAATAAGTATAACTTGAATTGTGAAACCATGGATGTGTCGTGTAACATCCATGCCGGATATTACGGGTTTAAATAATAAAATAAAATAAGAAAATAAAATCTCATTAATTATAAATTCATTTCCCAAAAACGTGGAAAATTTCAACTTTTATTTAGTAATAAATGTTCTCAAAATCTCTATTATAACTCAATATAAAATCTATAATAAAAACCAAGTCTAATAATGTAAATTATTACAACTGTTCCAAAACATAATGAAAAAACTGATAAAAACTCTTCCCAAGTCTAGCCCCGCTCCGGCTCTAAGTCTCACCAGATCCACCTGCAACATCATCTGCTCCCGTGTACCGCGTATACGATCATCGCCAAACACAAGCAGATAGGGTGAGCTAACAAAACAAACATATATATATAGCACTGTTATATATATTACACAATCATAACAAAGGAATTCCTTCCTTTGATTCCATACCACATGGCCACAACCATGTTAATCGTGTTCTACGTCTCCTAGTGAGTACCTCAAGATGTCTTGTTGTCATACTTATCGGCCACAACCGATAGAGCACGTGCGGGAAACCATGCTACGAATTACACACTGTAACGTCAGATGGAGTTCCCAAATACGAACATAGTTCGCAACGTCCCAAGACTACAAAACTTGTCAGCTAACTACTGAGGAGGACAATCTATCTGGACCCATCCGTACTGGCCACAACCAGCACACTCACACCAACAACACTCGCCAACCCGAGCTCAACTCAAGAATTCCTCATGTTCATCCGCCATCCCGAGCTCAACTCCAGAGATGTCATTTCGAGCCACAACTCAAGGAATGTCACGTGCTTAACCCCTATCCCGAGCTCAACTCAAGGGATACGTTTCGAGCCTCAACTTAAGGAACACCAGCAAGCCGACCTTTAAGGTATCTTAGAAGCTTTGTAGATCACGCACATCATAGCACGCATAACACCAATTCCCTGCAGCAAAACCACCTGGTGTTGCTCACAAGGCGCTAGGCGTTGCTCGCCTCCAGACCGCTTGGCGGGGAAAACGTACCACCAAGCGCCAAGCGCCTCATCCCTCACAGCCCTGCATCTATCGCTTGGCAGAACACTCTCTACCGCTAAGCATCACGCATACAGGTTGCTCTCTAAATCCAAGCTATTGCCTGGCGATTCGCACACCACCGCCAGGCGCCATATCAATAGTCCATAAATTATGAATTCTAGGTTAGGTTTTGGATTACTTTCTCACACCCTCTCTCACAGTTTCACTCAATCAGTTCCCTCGTCATGTAATGCACACATCATGAGTGCCTACAATACTCTATCACCAACAAGGTTACCAATCCAAAAGTTCTGCAATTCTAATTATGTTAATGGTCATCATTAGTATCACGTATTCCCAACTCCTCGTATGCCTTCTATCAATGATATCAACCCCACCTGCCTTAGAATTGAACCACTATTGATATCAGCCCAGTTCTCCATGGGTCAGATTTACCTAAATATATTAATCTTTTCTAAGGTCTAACAGGTTTACCTGGATTCATCCTATTTATTATATATATACTTGTATGAGCTCCTACTTCCCATATCACTAGTACCTTTGCAATGAATTCCCTATATTATCTTACTAGTCACTCAAAATCACCATTTACACTTCACCAAATACCATTCAATATTCCTTACGTCTACTGCATTATAAAATCCCTCACTTCACCAAATACTGAATTTAATTCCCCCTTTTCAATTATACAAGTTATCTCTGAGGCCTATATCTAAATACTGTCTCCAACCTTGTGCTTATTAAGCCCCAAACCTTCCAGAATCACAAAGCCATCATAAACCCCTCTCCCACGCCAAGATAGCTACCTTTGCGATGGCGCCTGGCGGCAAGCCCCGTGCCGTCAGGCGGTGCATAAGATTTCTGGGTAACTCAAAATTTGCTTCATCTTGAGAGACTCCCAATAATAACGCATAGTTGGCATACATGGGACTTGAACCCAAGTCCTTTCACACAATCAACTAAGTGCCTAATGCTGCCTGTAGTGACTGTCAGAACCTAGATGTGAACCTCGGATCGCTGTTTGGCACCATACTTGTTGGTACTCCATGTAACCTGACAATCTCTCTGACATACAACTCTACCAATTTGTCTATAGACATTTTCTGATTAATTGACAGAAAGTGCGCACATTTTGTCAATCTGACCACTATTACCCAGATGGAGTCGTACCCCCTCACTAACCACGACAAATGTGTAACAAAGTCTATGGAAATGCTTTCCCATTTCCACTGGGGAATGTCAAAAGGCTTCAACGTGTCACCCGACCTCTGATGTTCAATCTTCGCCTTCTGACATACCAAGCAAGAAGTAACATAATCTGCCACATCTGTCTTCATACTAGTCACCAAAAGGTTGCTTTCAAATCTTTATACATCTTACTCATACCTGTGTGTATGCTAAGACGACTCTTATGCCCTTCTTCCAAGAGCATCTATCTCAATATCGGACTCCTAGGTACACAAACCCTCTCTCTGAAATGCAAGATGCCATCTTTACCCATTCTGAAATCTTTTCTCTTCTCAGTGCCCAACTCACCAATGATTTGCTTTGGATGAAGGTTATGATGCGATGCTTTGTTGGGGGCCCAGTTACGAGTGTAACTTATATTGGGGTAACACGTGGCCACTCGAGGTTGTAGCCTGGTGGTTTTAGAAGTCTAGTGGAGTGTGCGAGATTGTGGCTTGGTGGGGTTCCGAAAGATTGCCCTCTTTAGTGAAACTGATTGAGTTTGGTAGTTTGGGGACAAATACAGACTATGGTTCGTATTGGAGAATTCCACTTGGTGTCGTGGATCATGGCCGTGACAATTTATTCCTGCTTGTGGACTATTAGGTGGTGGCCTATAGTCAGAGGGGCGAATAAACACTCGTGCAGCAAAGATTGATCGATGTACTCATCAAAGAGTGTAGAATCAAGAGGCGTCCAACAGAATGTTTGCAAGGGAGAATTGAGGATTTGGGTTGCTAACACGGGTCATGGTTATGAAATGCTTTAATTATGTCATGTTGTATTTGTCTTTCTTGTATTTGAGCTCACCCTATCTGTGTGTGTTTGATGATGATCATGTAACTTGTTACATGGGAGAAGATGATGATGCAGGTGAGCATGTGGATGCCTAGAGTCGGAGTGGGGGCCAACTATGAGAGTTTTAATAGTTTTCTTCATGGAAGTTTTATGGACTATTTTGTAATGGTTTTATAAACAGTTTATAATTGTAATAAATGAACGTCGTGAATTTTATTTATAATTGGCATGTCGAAATAGATTTAAATTTCCCGCATTTTTGGGAAAGTACTTAATAATGAATGTAAATTTTTTTGTTATTTTCTTATTTTAATTTGCAAATAAGTAATTTTCGACTAGGACGTTACAAACCTCATTGTCTCGATTCATTCCAAAATCCTATAAATAATACATTTTGGTAGAATCCACCCAACAACAGAATACAATCCATTTTTTCAACCATAAACAGTAGTAGAATCACAAGTTATCCACATAATAACACGCAAGATCATAAGAACTCTTTAACATTCATATCATCAACCATTAAACATGCAACATTATCACATTTCCATTATCCAATGCAAAAGCACACAATAAAAATATCAACAAGCTAAAATGACAATAATAGTTAACTTCCCTTAGTTATCTTAAATCATTTTCTACTCACGATATCGAACCACCAACATTTTCTCATATTTTCTACTTTTGCTTTTACTACTGATGGATTTAAAAGATATCCCTTAGCACCAGAAGTCCTACGATGCTCTTAGATGTTCAAATAGATGGTAAGTTTGTAGAGATTTATAGATGTTTGTAGAGGAAAGAAAGAGGAAAGTTGTTGGAGAGAGTAGTGGCACATAAGAGTGAAACTTGACCTAATTGAAGTATCTTTTATATATAAAGTTTATTTTTAAATAATTATTTAATCAAATAATTTAACATTTATGTAATTGAATAATAAATCAAGTTTCATTTGTATCATTAACTTCCTTTCGGTGGCACATACCATCTTGTATTTCTTGTTTATCCATATCATCTACTACTCTTTCTTGTTTATCCATATCATTTACTCCACTCACTTTCAACATCTACCACATCCAACTACATATAGTAGACATTTGTTTAAATCTGCACTCGTTTAAGTCTGCATTCTGCCTAAATCTCCATTTGGAAAGGGAAAAAAAAATCTCAGATCAATAATTTTGTGTTTTATTTTTAGAAAAATCACGTAAAGTAATTTGACAACTATTTTCGATTCGTTCACGTGTAATTGTCAATTGATCATTTTGTAAAATGTGACGAAGGGTAAATAGCGTACCTTGAGCTTGATTTATTTGATCCAATCATAAATAAGGAAAATTTTTCAACTTGCTCATATTGACATCAAAGTTGATAACACTTTAATGATTTGAAGATAATCATGTTGGTTTGTCAACTTCAACTTCAACTTTGTTCATACTAGTTTCAAATTCAATCTCATTGATTTCAATAACAAGCTCATATAACACGATCTCATTTGCTCAAATCCAATAATAGTGACATACTTTTATCTTATCTTATTTTTAGACCCTTCCTAGTTATCAAGCCCTCATTGTCTCTCACACTTACGTTTACCTTACTTTTACCTTTCACGGCACTTAATACATAAACAAGGTCCTTTCGATAATAGAGACAAGTCATTGAAATATGTCCTTAGGACATTTTCTATATTATACATGTACTTAATAGATAAATTTCTAATTTTAAAAATCAATTTAATAATCAAATGAAAAAAAATATATGTAATTTAATTTTGGGTTAATTATGTTTTTGGTTCCTAAACTATTAAGCGATTTTGGTTTTGGTCCCTATTTTAAAGTTTGCTCTATTTAGATCCTCATCTTTTTAAAATTTATGGAATTAGTCCTAAAAAATTAACGCCGTTAACATTGTTTTAGACTTGACAAACAGAGTACCACGTCATCCATTCACTTTTAGACATGTGTCGATGTTTAAATTACATGTCATCCGTTCTTCCTCCCACCACAGATGCTCCTGTCTCCCATAAGTTCTAAATGGCTAAATGGCGTCGTTTGCTTCTTCGCAACAACTAGGATTGACGATGTTCGTTTCTTCTTGTTGGTGTGTTTCAGATCTGGATTCACCATGAGAGGCCAGTGAAGCCATGCTGCTCACCGTTGCGTCGTTTATCGAGGTCGTCGTTGACGACCATATTTTCTTCCTTTGACGCGAATTGCAAGAGGTTTCCCCATCCTTTTTCACCCTACGCCAAGCACCACCCAGCCGCAACATTTTCTAACATCAATGCGATAAGAGAGGTTGCCGAAGTGTGACATCGACCATAAACGTCACCTGCGTTGCCGCTTTTCACTTTCTTCACCAACACATGCGATTAGGGTTTTGGTTGGATTTTGTGAGTGTTGAGTGTGTTAATGGTGACTGTTGGAAGATGTTTTTTTTTTTAAATCAGATTTGCAGAAGAGAATGAAGGTGGTAACAAGTTCTCTGATTGTGTATACGAGTGAAGAAAATTAAGTAGAGCGGAAAAGGAAGATAATTTTGATGGTGGGGTTCCTTTATCTACGATGTATGAAGATTAATTTATTTGGATTCTCTATAATTTTCTGCTAATTTCTCTGGGTTCTCTGTAATTTTTTGTTCCAAATAATTTTTAGGTTGGGATTTTTGATAGTTGAAAAATTTAAAGTTGAGTGGAAATAATGGAATGATTGGGTTTTTTATCCTTTTTCCCCTATAATTTTTCACCAACCCTTCAAAAGATTTCAAAACGTTAAAAACAAAGTAATTAAAGTGATTTTATGTTTTCTATGAATGTGATGTTTGAAATTCCATAATTTGTGATTTTATGGATTTTTTATACTTGGAAGATGAAGTTAAAGTTGACTTGAGTGGAAGCTAATTGAATGGTTGGATCGAGAAGGTTGTGAGGTTGATAATGAAGAATAGATGTTAATGGAAAAGGGGTTTTGATTATTGTTGTGGCTCTCTGTTTGGATAATGAAGATGTTCGTTAATAAAGAAGAAGATGAAGGTGGAGAATGAATAAGTTCACCAAGAAAAAAGAAGAAAGATGATGAACTAGAAATTTAATTTAATTTTTTTAAGTTAAATAATTTGTTACATGTCATAAATGAGCAACTGATATGGTATTCTATTTGACAATTCTATAGATTTCAAAAAGATGAAGATTTAAATAAAGCAAACTTTAAAAAAGGAACCAAAACCAAAATCCAATAATTTACCTTTAGCGGTAACTCGGTTAAAAAAAGTTAAAATACCCTGATTTGATCCGTAGATATTTTTTCCTCTATTACGTTAGTCTCAGTTCATTTCTCTTTCACCTATGTTTTTATAATCCTCGTTTCATTTTTGGTTCTTCGTGTTTCCCGCCTTTCTTAAGTTTGGACTCTGGAGTTAGAAGCCGTTAGTGTTTATAAGTTAATTCGATCAAGCAGTTCCTATTTCCATGTTCATTTTCTTTTAGCCAAACGATTCTCTCTCGTATTTTCTTTCTCCCTCATCACAACCTAACAAAAACACTATCACAGTCTATCGTCACTCTCATTCATTCAGTCGCGGAAATAAAAATTCCTACCTTCTCTTACCCCCTTCATCTTGCGGATTCCTTGTCCATTGAGTTTTCTACGCTTCTCGGATAGGTAAGTCACGCATTTCTTTGCGAATCTCCACATTTCGTGCATGTCTCAGCTGCAATTACGGTAATATTCTATTAAGTTTGATGTCTATGAAGTTCAACTGATTTCGGTTGTTGAACATTCATATATTAGGGTATACTTGATTTATGATAAGTTTCTTTTAAGTTTTAAGCAACTATGTGTAACAATCATGCATATGCCTCCGTTTATTTTCATCTAATGCGATTATTGGAACACTAGCAAATATATCAAACTGCAGTTGTTATATCTTTTTGGTAATGTTTACGATTGATGATCTATTACGGAACAAATTTCTGATTTAGGAGAAGAGTGGCCAAGGAACTTGTATGGTTAGATAATATTTATTCCCTACTTTTTAATTTGAATTTGGCGATTTTGTAATGTCTGTGGTGTAGATCAAAAACTTTAGCAACCTGAAGGAATGACTGAAGAACACAAGGAATCCTCACCTGCAGATTCAAAGGAGAAAAAATCATCGCGAGGTTTTTCTCTATAATGTTTTTTACTTCATGATGTAGTGAGTATTAGAAGTAGATTCTTTCTGGTTCTTTATTGGAAACAGGTAACAGTATGAGAGGAAGGAATGGATGATCTTGGAATTGATTGCATGACAGTGCATTAAGTTTTTTGAATAGAATTTACTAGTCACCGCTGTTTTGGAACTAGTATGTTGATGGTTCATAAAAGTTAGATAAGCATAGCAATTTATTGCAGTTCATTTATAGTGTTCTGGGTGAAGTCCTTATTCTTCCCTTAACTTGATTTCATTTTGGATGGAAAACAGGACTTTGGTTTGTCCAAATGAAACACTCTTACTGCAAATCCGACCATGGATTATCTTCAACTAAAATTATAATAACAAAAGGGGAAAAAAAATTCAGTAGAGTAAAAAACTTTCTAAAATAACTTCACACCGTACTTAAGGGCTACTAATTTAAATATTTTAAATTCATGTATTCCTTAATCCTTTATATTGATGCAACATTCTTAGGTGCTTTCAACTTCTTGTAATTTGTGAGATTGCATTCTCACGTAGTCCATGAGAAAACCAAACATTTTCTTTTCTCGTGGTTGAGTAAAAACAACAATAAGGATATATGCAAGTATTACCAATTTCTTTGCATTTTTCGATTCAAATAGGTGATGAAATTGGAAAGAAATTTCTTAGCTCCTGGAAGTCCATGTCAATGGCAGATGATGATGCAATTGACTTTGACTTTGACACTGTTTCTAAAGGAAAGAAGAAGCCATTTGATTTTGAAAAAATGTAAGTCTTCCTAACATACTGAAGTTAATAATTTAGGTTTTAAAAAGTGAAATATAGACGGTAAGGGTGCTGATATTGGTTTCATTCTGAATCCTTCTGTTTCACAAGGCTTTAGTTTGACAGGTTCAATATTTTACACTTAAAATGGAGAAGGTTGATATAGTAAATTACATGTTCATAAGTTTTATCTTTTTTACATATCTATTGTGATTATGATGTTTTATGTAAAAGAGATTTTCATTTAAGCAGCAGATTACCATGATAAACATATGTGCTTATGTTGTACAATTTTGACTTATGAGTTTGTAGTTTCTAATTTGATGTGTTACAAATAATCCTTGCTAGGGACCTTAATTTTAATCTGGATGGTGAGTTTGATAAGATATCATCATTTAAGTTGGACATGTCAGATCTTGATTTTACATGCCCACCAAAGAAGAGTTCCCAGTCTAAGGATAAGAAAGGAGAAATTTCTGGTGCAAAAGGAGGAAAGCAAGATGAGTTTAATTTCAGCTTTGATTTTAATGAGTAAGTGGTTGAAAATATTTGAGGCTATAATCATTTAATGTACATATTTGTTATTTTTGGTTTCTGAAGCATCAGTTGAGTGGTTTGAAGATATATATCTATTCTCAAAATTTTGCATCTTTTGATGCCATAGGTTGGATAGCTTCAATCTTGATTCAAGCTTCGTGCAAGTAGATACTACTTCCAACGGTAGTCCGAGAAAAAAGGTTGTAAGCAACGAAGGAAGTGATAAAGAAGGTGCTAAAAGGCCTAAAACCAATAATGATGAAGGTGCTCATGCATCTGTTGATAGCACGGCTGTTAAGTCCCATGCACCAGAGGAGCTTGAAACTTTTAAGGCTGAGACTATGGTTGGTAGCCTAGGAAATCTAGTTTTGAGACAGGATGGTCCTGTTTCCAGAATTTCATCCTCTGGGAATCTTGACATGCAAGAAATAGACTTACCTGAGAAGGAAAATTTTACAGAATCAGTATCTGAGCAGGTTAACAATGTCCCATGTTCTCAGTCAGTAGGTCAGAGTGATTCAGAACAGCACACTATCTCAGACCAGCATACAGAGGTTATTTCATCTGGAACAAGAGTCAGTAATGTATCTGGAGATAAACAAGAGATTAATCATAGGACAACATATCAATGTACGGAAATGTTTTCTTCTGGAACCAGAAAAATCAATGTTTCGGATGACATGCAAGAGATTAATGATAAGGCAACAAATATGAAGCCTGATACCGTTGACCTACAATTGGAGCGTTCCTCCCCACATCACATCACTAAGTCAGATAACAGTGTTGATGAAGCAATTACTCTAGAAAGAAATGCCCAAGGAGTCACTAATGACCCTCAGCCAGAAAATAGGTATACAAGTTATGAAAATAATTCTAGAGCTGAGGCCTTGAACAAGATTTCATGTGACAATGGGAGCAAAGAAAATAAAGAAACAACTTTAGTGTGTGATTTGGGTCTTGCAAGCAGGTAAAATTGTTACATCATTTTACTATTGTCATTACGAATGTTAGCGTTATAGTTTCTTTCTGTTATTAGCTGAGTTTCTTACAATTCTGTTCTGTAAGGTAGCAGGCATTTTACTATTTTCATGATTTCACTCATTTGATGCAGTAAATCTGTAGTGGAAAACATGGTGTTGATTAAAGATAATAAACTCCATGATATGCAGTCAAGTGTGTTTTGCACACCAGAGGGCAACAGACCTTTAAAACAACCGTCATCAACAGTTGGGACCAAGGGTATTTCCCTTGGCAACAAAAAGAATGCTGACATGGTCCTTGGATCCATCACTCAAAAACGGTGTTATGCTTGTGAAACTATTATAGTTATTGCCTACAATGGTAGAATGTCTGATTTATATCTCTTAACAGGGAGAACTTTGGGTCAAAAGACACAAGATCTGGAAGCAAAATGACAGGTGTTTCCATCACGGATTCGAGCAAACTAATGAGGGATGCGGCAGCATTGCTTGGTAGTAAAGATCATCTTAGAAGTAGTAGCAATACCAGGTAATATGTATGTTCCTGGAAATCTGTAAAGCTATAAGTTTCTTACCTTAAAAGTGACTCTTTTCCACTATATGCATAAATGATACTTTGGCAGAAATTAGATTTGTTACTTCCTTGTAATGAATGTGACATGGCTGTTACTTCTGATCATGATCAGGGAGGGCATTGTTTCTGATGTTACACCATGTTCAGGAAAGTTGGCAGGAAATAAACAATCATTTTGCGAAGAAGTAAATAACAACAAGATCACATTTCTAGAAAGGGCCGTGCCAAACCAAGATGTTCATATGTTGAGGTAAGGTAACTTCCGGAAAAGATATGATTTGATCTAAGTAAATAGAGAAATATGTACAACCATGATTATTGAGTCGAATCATAAATTATTGTTTATTTATTTTGAATAGAAAGATGATAAATAAACTTATGAATCGTAAGATAAAATGAACAAAATCTTTAAATAATAACTAATTTTATAGTAAAATAAAAAAAAATAGAATACGATAAAAATGATATACTAATTCAAACTGATTTTCTTTTACGAAAAAAACTTAAATAAAAAGAATTCTTAAACAACTAATTTTGTATGAAAAAAACAAATGTAAACTTGTGATAATGCCAATTTAGAGTATATATGTGGGTGCAAACTTCACCTTACAAAGGATTGAGTTAAACTTAAAGTCCATTTCTTAACATTGTATCAGAGCCATTGTTAAATTGAGCTTAAAGCCTATCCTAGTGAGATTTGTTGTTTGTTAGGCATATTGTTTCATGTCCTATCAGCCACTATCAAATCACCCATTAATGTCAAATATCACACTCGAGATGTATATACCTCGGCATGAGGGATGTGTGTTGTTGGATTAAACAACAAATCACCCATTTGTGGGGTTAAGTTAGGCTTAAGTTCCACTTCTTAACAAGAATTAAAGTGACGAATAATTTGGGAACATGAAGAATATCTTTTAGGGTTAAGGATTGGTTTATTATAACTTTTCCTTGTCTTGTTGCTGTAGGAGGACAAATTTTTAGGTAGGGGAGTCATGTGATCAGTGGTACATGAATCCAATATCCAAGATATTGTTAAAGAATGAGATGAATAAAGGGCAAGAGTTTGTTGATGGAAGAATATGAAGTAGATAGATCTTTTTACAAGTATTTGTGTCTCGTTGCTTACGTGGTTCTTAATTTTGTTATTTCTAGAAATGTTATTTCACTATGATAAAAGAATCTAAAGATGTTTCTTCATATGAGCTTTGGTCCTTACCATGATCGTAGACCCCAATTTTCTCATTAAAATTAGTCCCTAATTCTTCATCAAACTTGTTTCCTTTCCTTTGATGCTTGGATGTTTCATTTATGATAAACTTCTTAGAGATTACTTACTATAGATTCTTTGCTTTTTTTTTTAATTAATAATGCTAACCATTTTTTCATTCAATGTATTTAGACTCTAATATTTTACATCGTTTTAGTTGATTTCTGAAAATTAATGCTTGGGTGTAGCGTGTTTCTAGTAATAATTTATGCTTTGAAGTTCTTTGGGATTATCATAAGTTGGAGCGTAACATTCTTTATGGAATTTTGCAGTTCTCAAGTTAATCTGTCCTGCTTAACAGAGAAGACAGCGAGAATTACTAACCAGGCAGTATATGTAAATTCTCAACCAGAAGCTTCAGGCAAGGAATCTTCTCACAAATCAAGGATAACTTCCGTAGAAGGAAATAAACTTACTTCGAAAAATTGCAAGGTCACTCCTGCTCTTTCAAGCTTAAAAACTTCAAGGTTGAGTGCTAAGTTGTTGTACTTCCTTCTTCTGTTCTCTTTAATTTCTTGCGGAGAACGTTTAAATAATTTTGTTTATATCGGGAACTTTGGAGCTAACAGGATTCTAACAACTTCTTTAAACCAAAAAGAAACAAACTCCATAGTAAGCTCTGGCCAGAGCATTCAGATACAGGGTAATACAGCATCAAAGAATGACAATCCTATTGACATCGGTAACAATCAGAAGCCCTCAACCCCATTCTTGAAGAGAAAAACTATTGAGGTTTGACATTTTTAAAGATTTTTACTGTTTGAATGATTGAAGGGAAAATTCATCTCATAAATTATTTGACACTCACAAGCCACATCATATCACTTGAAAATGTCGTCATTACTGACTCCTGCTATCTACTTTGGGTGCATCATTCCTCCCCTTGGACACTGGTTGACTCCCATTCACATGGCTGGAATGATTTTTTTTTTCCTTCAAAGAAAAAAGAATGTAGAACCTAAAAAGAACTTCATAATTATGTTACTCTAACATGAAGATTTGGTACCTTTGTGATCAAAGAATTATACAGAAATGCTTATAAGCTGATTGTTACAGATATGCTACGTTTGCTACCCTAAGAATCAATTTCACAGGTTTCAGAAGCTGATTTTACATCGTTGAGGTCCCTAAAACGCATCTCTCAGACCCTTAGTAAAAGCAGGTTCTGAGAAAGTTGATTGCCTTAACTTCTATTTATGAAAAATTATCTAATTTTTAAGCTGGTGCTGGACATTTAACTATTCTTAACTGCAGAGATTCCAAAGAATCTTCAGAAGAAGTTATTGGAGAGGTACACAACGGCATTGGTATATCTAATGTGTTGTCATATATTTGCTGATTACTGCGTAGTACTGATAAATACAACGATTTACGGATATTTGTCAAGAACTCCGTTTTAATGTCTTTCATTGATCGTGATATCATTCATCTATACATATTGCATAGATATCTACAACCATAAATAGCACTAATGGCACAATTATTCTAATTGCTAAAATCGGGCAATCTAATTATAAATAATCAATACCTAGATTTCTAATATAAATAGACAGACTTTATGCCACATATAACAGGGAACGTTAGACACAAATTCTCTATTGACAATATTTAAGTGTGATCATTATAGATACTAAAGTTTTATTCTCTATATATTACCCAAATATCCTTCTATGAAATCAGGTGGAGAGTATACCCAACAATTTACTTAACAATCGTTCAACCCCTGGACTTAAAAGTCCATCAGAGATTAAAGTGATGGAAGTGGAAATACCTAATTCTATACTCATGGAAGATAACAGCAATGTTGAAAAGGCTGAAGCTTACATGAAAGAACTTGAAGATGTAAGTGATCTGAACATTTTATGATCTATCTTAGTGTTATGTTAAAATTATTCAACTAACCATCTTATCAATATCTAAGTGTATTTTAGCAATATAGGGGTGATATTGAAAAAAAATAGTCTGCTGGAATGGTTACCTTCTGTCATCTGCATACGAAAACGGTTTCATAGAATTCAAGAAGTTGATCTGGCTACTGAACAAACACGCTAATATGCTAGTTTGTATTTATTCTGTTTAACGTACCACTCGAACAGTCCACCTGTGCTTTCACGGTTAGTGGACAAATGAAAAAGCAGCTTAATTTCTGTAAGAAAAGGGCGGGAAAAATTTACACAATATTGGCATGTGTCCAAACAGTTATATATATATATAAATTTCACCAAAATAACCCTATTTCTGAAATTAGTTACTGTGACACTGCATTTACTTTATTTTAAGCACCGTATTAAGACATTTTGAAGGAAGTTATCATATGAGAGATGACAGTATAAGAGCAACAAATCTGAACTTTTATAATTAATATAAACAGTTAATACTGAAACTAATTATAATTTATGACAATCTTAATCATTTATACATGGTTGTATGACTAGGATTAACTTCTCTCATACACTCACTAGATAAGCTCCCATTTTGAATACCAGATCTTTGAGGACCAAATTCGGACTGGTGTGTGTAAAAATAAAATATGGCTTTTGTTTCCCCGAAGTAAAACCGCATGTCATTTCTTACGTTTTAGAATTTGAGATACGACTATGTTGGCCTGAGGCTGACCAAGCTGCATGCAAGGGAATATATAATATATATCTTTGTTTATAAAGCCATTTCTATTCCTAAATTCCCCGTTCTTGTGTTCAATTTTTTATGCACGAAAACCAAATTATATATTAGCTTGCTTAAGTCATAACTGTGCACACTTTCAAGGTGCAAATTGTTTTCACCCTGAATATTACATCATTTTTAATGGTGGATTTCCTTCTGAGTGTGATTTCTTGCAGATTTGTAACATGCTGAAAAAGAAGCACGAGGAAGCAAAAGACTTGTTAATTCGAGCCATAGTAAACGACAATAACTTGCTGATGCTTAATCACCCCATTTATGAAGAAGAAATATCCTCCCATTATTTTTTTGTTCATTTCCTCCTAGTCATTTAATTTTAGAGATTAATGCTGGTTATTTCCTTACATTTTGTGAACATTCGGAAGGTTCAGAAATTTGCTTCGCAGTTGATGTCTAAGGAGATCCAAACTTGATCAGCTACAAATTATTGCATTCGAAGGTATGCATGTTGAAAGATCTTTGATACGTGTTGCCTATTCTAAACAAAAATGTTCAGGTATCAGTAATCATCTGAATTTAAGGACTAAATACATGTATTCCTTCAGCGTTATCTGAACTTAACTGACATTTGTTTTCCTTACAATAAGAAATTATGAAAAAATTTCATTTGTTTGATTGTGGTTTTAAATTTGTATGAAGTCAATTGTGATGCATGTATCGTCTTACCTTAGACATTCATTATCTTTTTAACTACGTACAGGAAAAGGGAAAAAGATTAAAAAGAAAAGAAACTACTAGCTTTTTCAACTGAATCCTTTTGCATTTCTTTGAAAATTCTATTGTCAAGACTTTTGGCCTAGAGAACATAACGACGAGTATATTTGCAAAGCGTCCATCGATGAGTCATTTTTAATATTGAAAATATACTACACTAGTACACAGAGATACACATGCATGTATATATATATATATATATTAAGCATTATTATAAATGTTAAATTGATCATCAAAATTTATATATTCAAAATTATTTATAAAAAGATTAGTTTAATATAATAATATGAATATGTTGTTTAATATAAAAATGAACCTAATTTATGCATCTAAAATTTAAAAAGGGGATATTTCATTCTGTTTGATCATTAATATTGAAAAGGTTCATCTAGGAATATATTATCTGTTTCTTATTAAAAATTTAGACGATCAAATTTATGACTTTCTAACTCCTTAAAAAACATGACTTCGACAATGTCATGTAAAAGCCGAGTGAAAGTTATGCTAGAGATTGAAAAGAATGCTTTCTAAAATTGACACTTCACCATAATGAGATAAAAATGTCGTTTATGTATTGCTATTGGATTGGAAGTGTTGGACATGAAGACCCGTAATTGAAGAGGTTGTCAAAGTTTCATAGAACTCGATTGCCAATTAGTGTTTTACCGATAATCAAAGTGTGTAACCAAAATTACATCATAGTGATTATAAGTTATACATGATAATCAAGAATCATCTATTATTTTCCTCCTCTGTCCAGAGTCTGAACAGGGGAGAAGGAATCTCGCAATTCTTGAGATAAAATAGAGTGTTGCCATTATTTATTGAATATAATAGTTTCTAAGCACAAAATTTAATTCACAAAAGTAAGTTCTTTTGGCGGGGAAACTTAATTGTTCCATGAACTCAAACTCCTGCAAGGAAGGAAACAAATAACTAAACACTAAATGATGAAGCATGATAAACATCAGAAAAAGACATAATTGAAACAGCTAAGCAGGCATTCTAATTAGCTCCAAAAATAAGTTAGAGAAATTATTCATCATTCACAGTGGGATCCTTGAAAGGTCGAAAGGCAACATGGTAAGAAATGGGAGTAGCCCTTTTCTTTTTCGTATACGACACAGCTATACACTCACTTGGCAACAGATTGGGGAGTTGCATGCCTCCAAAATGTATCTTTAAGCACAAATGTCCAAACACAGCATTAGTACAAAGGGAAGTGCTCACATAAATACAAAAGGAATTAGGAAATGCAATAAGGACTTCCACTTGGATCACTATAAAATAAAATAATGAAGTAAACACCTACCTGATGCACATATATACCTATATATATACATGCTACCTCTTGGCAAGAATATACACCAAATTTGTGTAGCATTTTTCAGAATCTTGAAGGGAAAATGACAAGACTAAGTATTTGTTTCTGCACTTTACTACTCCTGTTACTCTCATTCTCCATGTCGGAGAGTCGCCCCTTGAGGAATGATGACCCATTTTCTTCTTCCCACTATCTTTATCCAGGATCAGAAGGCAGAAGCCTAGCCATGGAAGAAAGTGTTAAGGTCTCCTCCTACACCAATGGGTTCAGAAATAGCAATGCAGCAAGAAGCCACTACTACCGACCCAATCGAGCCAGTCCTGGAGGCCCAGATCCACACCATCATTTCAAAACAGGGAGTAATACGCTAAATTAATTTTTTTGAAACTACGAGTTTCTCTTACTTTAACTCTTCAAATAATCACCACTCTTTGTTTTGACTGTGTTTAGACACACTTCTCAATAACTACACAAATTTAATAAGTTTTTCTAAAAGATCAAATTGATGATTTATGCATGAGTTAATTTATAAATCTCTCTTCAATAAAATTACTAAATTTTTTTGAAGTCCTGCATAAATTAATTATAATTTATGAAAACTTATTTTAGAATATTTAGTTTCTAAATATTCAAATCCATTCCAAAACAAAGACTCGGTTGTTTGAAGAACTAAATTATTTGAAACTCATAGTTCCAAGAATTAATTTAGCGTATTATTCCCTGTTTTAAAGCTGTTGAGAAATTAATGATTAGTGGAGGGCAAGCTATGGAGGAGTTAGATCTACTTGTATGTTTTTAAGTTTTGCTAGTATGAAATAACGATCTATAATAGAAATAAAAAAGGTGGCGTGTATTATCATGAGAATAAAAACAAACGCCACAAAGTTTCCACACATTTACTCTAAAAATGTCGAAGGAATATTTTACTGCACTCTGTTAGTTGAAACAAGTATCTTTGATCCCAATAAATTACACATTTTCTCCTTTATTTTGAGATCCCATTTCGCATTAATGAGTGCGTAAATTATGGACCCATGATAACAAATACAGCAAATTATTCCCTAACGTTAATAAAAATGTTAATTAAAAAATAACTTCTATGAATATCAACTAAACAAAATTTCACTTACATAAGTTGAATAATAATCTTACTTAATGTCAATAAACAACCTCGTGATTAATAATTGTTGAAAAATAGCTTTACCAATTTTTAGTAAAGAGAACTTATATTAGCATTTATCAATAAATAATTTCAGTTTACGTTTTGGTCGACATTCATTGAAAATAATCTTATTTGATATTAATGAAAAATGAGTCTAGTTCACATCGACATCAACCTAATAAAATTATTTGTGATAATACCAGACTAATATCATTAAACTTAATTAAAAAGTTTTAACTAACATTAATAATAATATTAACTTGTATAGGTAATAAATATGAAAAAAATAACAATAAACTTAAATATAAAAGAGACTTTTATTAATATTAATTGAAAAAATAATGTATAATATCTATTTGAAATTAAATCGAGAAGAAAATAAAAAGATAAACGATAAATCCAAATGAGAAAAATAATCAAGAATTTCAAATTTGTACTTTTACATGCAATACGAAATGCTATAACTTTAAATAATCGAATTACTCTAATCAATTTTTAAATGATATTTTTTTTTTAAAAAAAAACTTCTCTATCTAAATAATATATTTTATTATAAATAATAATAATAAAGATAAAAATATTAAGTTACTTAATATATTAATACTACTAAAAAAAATTCATATTTCCTACCAATTTTGTTTTGAATTGAAAAAAAAATTTGCAGGAAATTGCTGCCAATTTTTTTGCAAAATATTTTGTATAAAACACTTTTCGCAACAAATTTTGTAAGAAATACTTGCGAATTTTATAATTTTGTAGGAAATAATTACCCACGAAGAAATTACCTGCCAATTAAAATTCTTAAAAAAAATAGCAGGAAAAAATCTTTTCTTGCAAATTTTTTTAACAAATTTGCAAGAAAATTATCATGTAATATAAGAATTTGTAGTAGTGTAAAATATTTTCGTCTTTATATTTAAAAACCAAGGTATATTATTCATTTCATACCTACAAATACTAGTTAATTTGTCATCTTTCATTTAGATAACATTTATATTTAAAAAAGATTGAGGATATCTCAACACCCACACAAATTTTACATTATCGGAACATGTGCTAATTGAAAAGGAGATAAACTATCCAATTGAGAGGTCCCTAAGGAAGATCCAAGTTAGGTGAACAATAATTTTTTAAGCAGCTGGAAGATTCATTCTGATGTTCATTTGGATATGCATGGCCTTTTTCCTTTTTTTGTTTCCTTATCTACTTTTTCTTTGTTCTTCCTTCTTACATATTCGTCTTTGTGCCATTTTTTACTTTTTTTTTCTTCTTTTCTTGATTGTACTATATATCTCTCATTATCTCACAATCGTAAAGGTGTGTGGGAGAAATATTAGTTTTCCCACTTTGATGCTCGAAGCAGGTTATATTATAGATTTTGAATCTGAATCAATGGTATATGCGAGAACTGCAATGGCCTTACAATTGGTATGCTAATACATTTTTTTAGTGGAAAATACTTTGTGGTTACGAAAAAGTTTATGAAAGTGCACCTTAAAATAGTATATATGAAAGTCAATTGCGATAATGCCAAGTTTGTTAAAAAGATAAAAGCCATATAAAGCCATTTACGCTGTGAGGATAAGATAAAGAATATAATTGAAATGATATCCTCGTAACAAAGTGGGTTTCCTCAATTCAGATGTTGTGTTCCTTCTGCAGTAGTATTGATCAGTAGATTATAGTTGCATCAATTTGCTCAAAAATCATATCGATATATGCAGGCCTCTCATCTTCTATCGTATATTCATCATTCTCACACAGGACCAAATTGTCGGTCTTTTTATACAATGCCGACCAACAATAATAAATACAGTAATTGCAACCACTTCCAATAGATTATGTTTTTCTTTTACAAACTAATAATGTGGGGTTGGTGTTGGAAAGGGTGAATGTATGCTGTCACATTGAATAAGAATTAGAAGATCGAGTAGTTTATATTTTCTTTAAAATTTTAAATTGAAAGTGGTATTGCTTATCATGTTTATCACAGTGTTGAAGGAAAGACGAAGCTTTGCATGGGACAAAGAAATGTTAAATGTATATAATCTCATCCAAGTCTCCATGCAAAAAGATGTTATATATTAACGTCGAGTTGCTTCAGAGTCAAATTCTTTGATGCAACAATGGTAAAGATGAACGGGACAATGGGCAATTTAGCAATTGGAGAAAAAGTATTTAGATAATTCATACCTTCTATAATTGTGTTTAGCTTTTTTTCGCTAGGCGTGCTTTATGGCTTTCTATTGAACCATCAACCTTGCGTTTTAAGTTTGTACACCCATTTGAATCCTATAGGAGTGTTGCTAGCGGACAAAGTAGTGATAGTCCACGTCTTGTTTTGTTCAAGAGCATAAATTTCTTCTTGCATGGCTTTCTTTCAAATGTGGTCTTGAACATCCTCCTTACGAGTCTTTGATTCATTTCATTTATCAATGTTAAGAGTAATGTGTTTGAAACAAGGAGACAAATGATAGCCTCTTTCTCAGGTTAGGTGGAATGGAGTAATGGGGAAAACGAGTCTCGGGTTTGGAGGTTTTGGTGGTGGTGGTTGATGGTGCTCTTAGAGAGGTTGGACTAACTCTAGAGAAAGGTGGCTAGAGAGACCTCATAGGATGCTCTAGGAATGATTAAAAGACAAGTTTATAGCACAAAATAATTTTGGTAACATAACATTACACATCTCAAAGTGAAAAAAAAAATACATGGGGAGACACCTCTATTTATAAAGTAAGGTGTCTCCAAAGTGGACCAAAATTCTAAAATGTTATCTCGCACCAAACCCTAAAAATCACATCTCGGTGAAGGAGAGCATGACATGTGGCACTCTCAATTTTAGGAAAACTCTCAACTCCTAGAGTGTCATGTGCAAAATCACTTTAATAAAAGTTTCTCCACTAGGATAATGATACATGACCACTACCTTTGTATGAAAAATCTCCACTAAGAGCTTGCCATGTGGCATCATGTGTATGGGAAATCCTCCACCAATCTAGGTTATGAAACTAATCACCCTAGGTTAACTTAAGCTAGGCACAAACATTTCCCTACAACTTAAGCAAGATTGTTCAAAAATTCTACACTACTTGACTCTTAATACAAGGACTCAAAATAAACCTTACACTACATGACCCTAAATACAAGTTCATAAATGTTTCATAATGACTGATAATTGGCCTTATCATGTTTTTATTTTATTTATTTTTATGTTTAATTGTTATTTTATTTTTGAAATTTATTTGGTATTTTAGGTTTTATTCAATAAAAGAGGAAAATATAAATGTGTGGATTATATTTTCAAATAAGTGGAAATCTCAGTGATTTAGAAAGATTATCAAGAGAATGAGTGAAATATTGAATAGTCAAAGATTATCAACAATATCAGATATCCAAAAAGTTGGTTAGTCAAATTATAAGTCAGAATAATTGTAGAATATTTCAAAGATATGGAATCTCTAAAGATTAAAAGATATATATCAAGGATGATCTCTAACAATTTATTTAAGTACTAAATCAAGTCCAAGTCCAATTATGAAAGTTTATAAATAGAGGGTTTGACATAGGTAAAAAACACACACTTAGAAAAAAAAAACTTGATATCTCTACACTTGAAGGTAGAAGGGTATTCTGAAAGCTGGAGACATTTAATTTCAATATCAGTCTTGTATTCAGTATGTTTAGAAGTAACTAACTCTCTCATTCACAAAGTTTGGTGTAATGTGTAACACCCCTTTAGAGATGCCACATTTTTTTTTTCAAACTTTAAAACACAACACTAATACCATCCTATTAAATAGGAATTTTCCAAATAATTTTAACTCAAAATAACACTTGTTAGAAGATTAATCTGAAACAACTTTATTCATCAAAACAAAATATGGTTCAACCAACCAATTGGATTAAATCATCAAAACAAGACTTAATATGTAAGACCCAGAAAAATGAAATAAATAAATAAATATTTATTTAATAAATATGAAGACGGGAGTCCCTAAGTTAATTAATATGGAGAGAGAAGACAAAGGACAAGACTAGCTCAAGTGGTTAAGAGTATTTGGCTATTATGCGAGGACTTGGGTTCATGGTCAAGTATTTGTATGGTATGCTTGGAATAATGGTTTCATGTGTAAAAGGAGATTTAGAGTTTTACATGACTTATGGCTTGTTTCTTTGGATGTGTGTGGTCTACAAGGCTTTGGGTGATACCTTAAGGATGAACTTTGCTGGAGCATTCTTTGAGTTGTAGCTCGAAATGACATTCCTTGAGTTGTGTTTCGGGATGAAGGGTAAACACGTGACATTCCTTGAATTGTGACTCATAATTACATCCCTTGAGTTGTGGCTCAAGATGGAGGATGAACATTGGACATTCCATGAGTTATGGCTCGAAATGGTGTGTGTTACCAGTGTGAGTGTGTGAGTTGTGACTTGTATAGAAGGTCTCCACTCGATTGGACAATCACAGGTTGTGGCCAATGATGTGCTAATCTTGGGTCGAGAGTATGAAGTGTGGTTCGTATTGGGAATTCCACCTAGCGTTGCGGAGTGTGGTTCGTAACATGTTTTCCCTCACGTGTTCTACAAGTTGTGTCTTATAGGTGGTGGCAACAAAGAGTATCTTGAGGTTATCATCTAAAAATGTAGAACGTGGATAAACATGGTGGTGGCCATGATTTGTGGAATTAGAGGACGAGGTTTCTCTGATGATTGTGTGTATAGTTGAATTGTGATGTGTATATATATATTATATTATATTATATGTTAGCTCACCCAATAAGCTTGTGTTTGGCAATGATCATGTAATGCGTTACACGGGAGCAGATGATGTTGTAGGTGGTGTTGGTGAGGCATAGAGCCGGGGAGGGGCTAGCGTGGGAAAGCTTTTATAGAGTTTATTGTTTTTATGGATTTTGGATATTTTGTAAACAATATTTTGATTGGTTTATGAACTTGTAATGATTATTGGAACTTTATGGTTTTTAGATGAATTCGTTTAATAAAGGTTTACATTTTTCCTTCATTTTGGAAAAAGGAAGTTTAAATTAATGTATTACTATCTATTTTATTTTATTTGATTAAAATTAGTAATATCCGATCGGGATGTTACAAGGGCAGAGTGTCGCGTGAATAAGGAGTTACCTAGTAAAGACCAATGAAGAATAGACATAGAGGATCTCAATGGTGGAAGAGTCCTAGACATGTTTTGAGGTAGGTACTAGAATTTCACCTTTGAGTGGTGAAGTTCTTTATTGCACTAGTATCTGAAGTAGTGCTGGTGCCAATAGTTTCTAATTGGATGGTTTTGCATGGAATGGGAAGTAAGAGAAGTAGGTGAAAAAGCTGTTGAAGTCATAATGGCAAGGTTCGTGGAAGCATGTATATCCTAGGTCCATGGTTAAGTATTTGTATGGTATGCTTGGAATAGTGGTTTCATGTCCGAGAGGAGATTTAGAGTTTTACATAACTTATGGCTTGTTTCTTTGGATTTGCGTGATCTACAAGGCTTTGGGTGATAGCTTAAGGATGGAATTTTCTAGAGCATTCCTTGAGTGGTGGCTCAGAATGACATCCCTTGAGTTGTGGCTCGGAATGACATCCTTTAAGTTGTGGCTCGAGATGAAGGATGAACATTGGACATTCCTTGAGTTGTGACTCAGAATGGTGTGTGTTTCTGGTGTAAGTGTGTGAGTTGTGGCTTGTACGGAGGGTCTCCACTTGATTGAGCAATCATAGGTTGTGGCCAGTGATGTGCTAATCTTGTGTCAAGAGGACGAATTGTGGTTTGTATTGGAAACTCCTCTTGGCATTGCGGAATGTGGTTTGTAGCATGATTCACGTGTTCTACAAGTTGTGGCTTGTAGGTGGTGGCAACAAAGGATATCTTAAGATTATCATCTAAAGATGTAGAACGTGGATGAACATGGTGGTGACCATGGTTTATGGAATCAGAGGATAGTGTTCTCTGATGAGTGTGCGTACATTGATTTTGTGATTATATATATATATATATATATATATATATATATATATGTTTATATGTTAGCTCATCCTATCTGCTTATGTTTAACAATGATCGTGTAATTTGTTACATGGGAGTAAATGATGTTGCAGGTGGTGCTGGTGAGGCATAAAGCCAAAGAAGGGCTAGTGTGGGAAATCTTTTACAAAGTTTATTATTTTTACGAATTTTGTTATTATTTTACATTTATCCTTTGTAAATAGATTTTGTACTTGATTTGATGTTAGAACCTCGAAGTTAATTCATGATTTTCTTATTCTATCGCATTTTTATAAAGTTTTAACTTTCTGCAGTGTGGGAAAGACAATTAAATAATTGTGACTTTATTATTTATTTTAATTTGATTAAAATCAGTAATATCCTACCGGGATGTTACATTTGTTATTAGAATGATGGTTTTCAAATGATTTTTGGACTTTGAGTAGTGAGCTTGTCGCATTTTGGTTGCAAAACCATGTAGGAATGGACTGTCTGCATATCAATCATGTTGTTAATGATTGTGGACGACACATAGTGATGTATATCCATACACAATTGTATTTGCACCATCATCTACTCCCATATAACACAAGTTGTATGATTATCGTAGGTGGAAACCACAACCACAAACATGCAAGGGTGAGCTAACCTTGTCACATATCACATAACAATATATATCTACATACAACTCACCTAGTATTACCACAATATATCATAACTCATCCAAGCTATAACTATCACTTGTTCTCAAAACCACAACATGTTAATCATCAACATATTACAACCAAGTAATATTAAACAAAATGACATTATCACATAATTAACCACTTAACCAATTATTATACCCAATTTACCAAAGATGTCACTTTCCTTACTCTCATAACAAGTCCTGACGAAGTGTACTACTTCCCATTACTCATGTTAAGATCCCCAACGGAGTATACAACTACCTATTACTCGTATTGAGCCTTGGCAAAATATACAACATCCCATTACTCGTATTGAGCCTTGATGAAGTACACAATTGCCCATTACACGTATTGAGCCTTGGCGAAATATATAACTTCTCATTACTCATATTGAGCCTCAACGAAGTATACAACTTTCCATTACTCATATTGAGAGCCCCGACCAAGCGCACCCCCAATATAATCACTCAGAGTTACATTTCATTAGATTCATACCCAAGTGTAACCATGTCTCATCATACTCATGCCTCAATCATATCACACCATACCTAAGGGCTGGAAAACAGAGGGATAATTAAACATTGGACTAGCCTTAGTGTGATTTTTTATTAAAATTCGTGTAAGGCACTAAAAGGGTAATTAAGAGAGAGTAATTGTGAGAGAGGAAAAGAGATTAGAGGGCAGAGGCTGAGGGTTGAGTGTGAAGGTTTGGGAGAAGGTTTCTGAGGCAATTGGCACGGTGTAGAGCAAGGAGTGGAGTGCAGGCCATTGTGAGAGTGCAAGCAAATGACAAGGGTGGTGGTTGAATTAAAAGTCACGTTCAATCCGTGTTTGGAGCGAGGATCAGAGGTAAGGGGAGTTGTTTTTGCGTGCTTTTTATCGTAGTCATTACATTGTGCCTCATATGATCATCTATATATAGAATCTCTGCCCTGTTTGCACTATTTTTCGTGTTTTCTGGGTTCTGCCCAGTAACCGCCTAGCGGCACATGCATGCCCTCTAGGCGGTTCATCCATCTGTGTGTGATTTTGGCTTTTGTTAACGTAAACCGCCTGGCAGGGATGAATATTCGCCAGGCGGCGCGACAGTGTTCGCGGTCATTTGGCTGTTTTTGTTGTTGTGGGTGTGAAGAGTCAGTGTAATTCATGAAATTCAAACATGCTCATCCTATTGGGTGTTATCCTAACTTGGACTGATTATAATTGTAAAATGGTAGGGTTTAGACCCCCCTCGGGATGGATCATGCATGATCATATGCGTGAGGGTAGAAGCTAGGAATATGTTCCGAATGGATTTGCAAACAGAAGTGGAGCCATGGTTTATATATATATATATATATATATATATATATATATATATATATATATATATATTTTTTTTTTTTTTTTTTTATATAA
>Ga0099822_1000645_pt1 | contig 34722 bp, 17 predicted proteins | sample CowpeawhiteBW_FD_76839 | JGI IMG/M metagenome (GOLD analysis project Ga0099822, IMG submission 76839) | Root nodule microbial communities of legume samples collected from California USA - Cow pea white BW | ecosystem: Host-associated > Plants > Roots > Nodule | place: USA: California | collected... | reverse complement strand
ATTTTCTAATTTTAATTTTCTTGTTTTGTGTCTTTACAATTCCTTGAAGTTTTGTCTAGTGTTTTGAACCTTCTTTGTCCTCTTAAGTCAAGATTTAGATCTCGCAACTTTCTTCACATTGTTTGTTCACTCTTTCCTTAAGCTACTAGAGTTCTTTGTCAAGCACTAAAGGGAATTTGAGTGGTAAAAGGCAAGAGAGTACATTCAAGAAAAAGCCTATATGTGTGATACACGAGTGAAAAATTGAGTGAAACACTTATTAAAGTGGTGAGGTCAAAAAAAAAAATAATAAAAAAATATATAATTTTTATTGCTAACATTTTCTTGCAGGACATGACTTCTTCCCAGAATAGTTATCCTGTCTCACCTAAGACTGCGACACTCATGGTTGCACTTGATAAGCTCACATTACAAATGAATCAAATGCAACAACACAATCAACAACAGTTCGATCCAAAAGTTTAATGAAGATGTGAGCGTGAGATTAGAGGGAGTGGAGAGAAGAAGAAGGAGACATGATGATTAAGACCATTCTTCTCATAATGATGAAGCGACACATGTTTTTAGGCCACGGCGAGGCCAAAGATGTGAGGCATTTGGGAACCACATGCTTAGGAGGGATAATGATGAGGAGGAGCATGATTTTAGGCCAAGACAAGGCCAAAGACGAGAGGAGTTCGGGAACCACATACCTCGAAGAGATAAGATGTGGAAGAAGATTATAATAAGGAGTGATAAATAAAGGTACTAAAAACTGATGTAGGAACTTTTTAGTCATATATTGAATTTGATTTCATTAAAGAGAGGGTTCTCTTTGTTCTTGGCTTAGGCCTCTGGTTCTTATCAAAGATTAACATCTTTGTGGCGAATCTTAACTAGACTTATCAATCTGCTAGATTGTGACGTCCTTCATCTCTGTCTTATATTTAAAATTAGTCTTTTATATTTAAAATTAATTTACAAACTAAAAGATTTTTCAGAATTCATGTTCTAAAGTCGGAGGATTTAGTTTTAGCATAAATATATGTTTTCTAATCATTATTATAGTTTTGCTTTACTTGTCTTTCTTAATTTTTATAGTTTAACAAATAGTCATAGATTCTGTAGATATATGAGAATATTTGAGTTTAAAATGGATTTTCACCCATTAGAAGTATAGAAAATATGATTCAGAATATATTCCATTGATACCAAAAAACGTATATATAGTGTAGAAATAGTAGTACAGAGGAGTTGTTTCGAATGAAAGTACTTACACCAGAGAAATTGTTGCTACTATATCAATTCAAAATAACAATTTGAATTCAAATTAATATTAATTAAATAATAACTTAATGGCAAACACTTTGAACATGAGTAAAATAATGGTCCTACAGGGTTCTTCACGAGTGTTATTTTCCATATTCATGACATTCTGTTGTTTTGGTATCCATAGATACAAGCTATGGCATCTAAAAAGAATGTTCCATTTATTGACGAGAAGGGACAGATAGACACAGCTGTTTGTAGGCCAACAAAGAATCAAAATTACATCGAGTGATAACAACGTTAATTTCAATAACATACAGTTTTTTTTTTCAAGCATTATTCTATTTAATCTTTTGGTGACCTAAGATAACTCCAATGTTGTTAGCATTAGCTTCCAAATGGAACATGACTTTTAGAAGCATGTTGCTTCATTTGAGGTTTATAGTTTCCCCTTACATTATCATAAATAAATGATGAAAGCCTAGAAACATGTCTTCATTGTGGTGCATTTTAACGAGTGACAATGCATCCTCAGTTCACATGTTTGGAAAAGCAAATACTAATGCGTGACACAAGGTTAAGAAATTAAAAAAAAACATATATATTAGAATATATAAAATATATTCTTCTATAATTACTAAGTGTTTTGCATCATTTTCAACAAAAAAAAAAAGAAAAAGAAATTAGTTCCTTCATGTTGTTCATGATCCACCCCATCAACCCTGTTCTGAGGGATTTAAACAGACTCTGATCTAAATAATTAGACCTGATAAAATATGTTAAGATTAATATTTGATCAACAGGTTGAATTTATCCAAACTTAATACAAATATTTTCATGTCATACTATGATTTGCAAAATTGGTTTATCAAAACTTGAACCAAGTGAAAACACAGGTTAACTCATTCCAACAGTTAGAATAAACACCTCTAGTTGACAGATCCATTTGGAAAATAACAGCGTTTTAGCTGCAAAGATGTTAAGCAGAAATAATGGTAAGTCAACCAATTCAAAAGTTCAGTTCTATTTATTTGGATTTTACATGTTGTAGTGGCACAATCTAGAGCAAGGTACTTCCATCATTATTAAACTAATTCAAAAATAAGATGTTTACAAGATATGACAGGTAGCAGAAACATGCCAGTTTCAAATAGTTTATTCAATGGATTTGCAGTAGCAACTAGTAATACAATAAATAGTCTATTTAATGAGATATCATCATTTGACTTATCTGCTTTATACTCAAATGCCAAGATTTGTGTTGCAGTAATCATAATAGACATTTGTGGACACGAGAAAACATTGGACAATTTACTTGGTCCATTATCACTGAGCCACTGTAGAACTTAGGGAAGATTAAAAACTTGGAAAGTCCTCTCATTCCTTCCATGGCTTCAGGATAACATTGCCTTCTCCAACAACTCCTGCAATTCCCCGTTCTTATATGCCTCTGCAGCCATACAAGAAAAAGTGAGAAAAGGGCAAGTATTTCCTAGAAATCTACCGATGATGTAACAATATGGTTTGATTTAGAGTGAAAAAGATAAAGCTAAAAACTGATTCTTAAGCAGTCAATTATAACAGCAGGATAAACAGATGAAAACTGGAGGACCTGTTCGAAAGCAACAACTTATGTTTCTTTCAACTATTATAATCGATTGCAAGGAACCAAGATATGTATATGGTTAATAAAGCATGCAACAAATAAAGACTCATGTGCAGTGTACTCCAACAATTTGTAGGAATCAATTTGGCAATAGCTGATTATAAAACAATGTCTTTGTCACGGTATAATACAACTTTTATCATCATGTTCCACAAATAAATCAATCTGTTCAGCTTTGGCATTTGTAATTTTTCACTTAAACCAGTCACTTAATATGATTCGATTTCCTTTCAAGTTCAAGCAAGTGAGTTTTCAATCTCCAAAGTTGTAGTGTAGGCTGATACTTGGAAAAAACTAAGATGCAATTTCCCGTTGTTCTTCCATTAGAATGGGAGTTTTATCTTTGGTAAACCTTTATTATGTAAGAGGTGAAACTTCAATCTTGATTGGAGAAATCACCAAAAACATCTAAGGAACTGCATCTATGTTGTATGCAACAACATCTCCATCAACTTTAAGATGCCAATTACTAGAAGCAACTGGTCTGCATGCTTCCTTTAAGAAGCATCAGAAAAACAAGGTAATGATGAGGCCATTGTGGTAGCAGACAATGATGAGGACAATTAACTGTTAAACTGAAAACTTAAGTCACATATTACATACCAACAGTGATATCACAGCCACCAAAAAACTCTCCTTCTATGTACAGTTGAGGAAAGGTAGGCCAACTGGAGTACTCCTTCAGTCCTAGGCGTAACATTTCATTTTCAAGCACGTCTATGGTTTCAAAAGGCACATTTAGAGACTTCAATATTTGCACCACTGTGTTTGAAAACCCACACTGTGGAAAGTCCTTAGTTCCCTTCATAAACAGGACTACTTTATTTGAACCAATAACTGTATCCAAGGTAGACTTCAATTGAGGAGTCAACGCTGAAACAAACCGAAACCCGAAGTTATAACTTATAATATAATTCAAGCTTCTGAAATCGTTAAAACAAGGATACAAAAGCTAAACACAGTTCTAAAGAGTCAGTTCGATTCATTTTTCACTTTTAGTCTTAAAATTGTTTTGAAACAATTTCACACCATTCACTTATCCAACAATCAATTTCTGATCCGTAGTTGATTACGTTTTTCGAAAATAGTTTCCAAAACAAGCGTTTCAAAACCAAAAAAAAAAAAAACATAAGAAAGCAATTGTAAGTTGTTTTCTCATTGTTCTTCTTCTGTTTTCATCTTGTCCAACCTCTCCCTCAATTCCACACTCATATATGTCTCTTGTACCACCCAGCACCAGCTGTCTATACAACCTAGTTGCATTTTGAAAACTAAAAGTAGTTTCCGAAAATAGAAATCAAACAAACCTAAAGGTTTCCCTGTTCTCCAATCAGAAATGGAGCATCCCCACATTTAGTATGCATAAGGTCCAAACTTTTAGTGAACAAATTAATGAGATAAAACCCCAATTCCGATAGGAAAAAAATATAAAATAAAATAAAATTGTGAAGCAATTACACATCCCCAAAATAATTGATATAGGGTACATATTTCATCATCTTTACTATCCCTAAATCATTGAATTGGAGCTATTCCCAAAGGGTGATTACCGTGAATTGTGAAAAGTTGAAGCTAGCAATTCATATGGGAACATTAAAGATTGAAACTTTAGCGCGTTTAAACGAAAACCCATGAAAGGGAAGAGGAGTAGAAGTACCAGAGGCGCATCGAATGGTTGTGGAAGCGCGTTTGATTTTGGGTTGGAAATGGACGTTGTGGGTTAAAACAAGAGGAGGAGAGGGCCGAAGAGACAGTGTTGAGGTTGTTACTGTAACTCCTCCAACATGGGATTGGAACGATGACGATGATGTTCTTGAATGCAACTGCAGTTGCAACGTCAAAGGCTTAGCACAGTAAGACATGTTTGCTTCTCCTTCCAAACACAAATCGCAATTCACCCACAACACTCTGCTCTACCACAATTCTATATTTTCAATAATATAATACAATAATTAGAAACAACAAACTCATAAATTATGGTTTTATCAATGCAATAGAGAATTTTGGGTTGGATTTTGGTTGTGAAAAAATAGTTTGTTCAACAACAATAACTATAACTATGCAAATTAGATTTTCGATTTAGATTATTGTAAATGATACAAATTTTCTTTTGAATATGTTACATAATTATCTATTAAAACGGTTAATCATAACAATTGTTTTACCAAATGTTTATTATATTTTTAGTTGTTTCTGTATAAAATATTATATTATACCATCCTTACATAAAAATTAAACTACAAAATGGTTTCTTATGGCCATGAAACTATTGCGCGTTGTTAATATGATACATTGCTTTATCACAAAAATTTTGGCTTCTAAATATGATTGTAGTGTTGCTTGTTGAAAAGCTAAAGGAAACACTCAAATGAAATAACATCGAAATAGTTATTAGGGACAGTTATTCTGGGGTATTTCAAATTGAAATATAAACTAAAGATAAAAGAGTTTGAGAAAAGTTTTAATATATAAAAATGCACATAATTAAATCATGTAGTTTTTCTTCGAATGTATATTAAAGTAAAAGAAAATTTAAAATGGTATAAAATATTCGTGTAAATAACTTAAAAATGAATTGAGAATGACGTGTTAATTTTAGGTCACGTACTAAAAGTTGAAAAAATGTTTCAAATAGTATATTCTTACTTTTATTCGAATGTAATCAAATTAAAAATATTAAATAAGTAAAATTTTGAGAGAATGAAAACATTCTTATGTAAGAAGGAGACTTAAAAGTTTAAATTATTAAAATTCCATTCAAAATCTTAATAGTAAAAACTATATAAATAATCATGTGCAATTTATGATATTATTTATATAATTGTTATAAGCGCATGTTTATATTCTTAAAATATGATATTTATTTTAATATCAAATTATAATTATGATTGTATACATTTTTTTTATCGGTATAATTTCTAATATTTTATATTAATATGATATATTTGAATGGCAGGATAACAATCGTAAAGTTTGGAAGTAGAACATAATTTAAGTTGTATGGATATTGTTTATAAGGAAGAAAGAGCCTCCAATTATTATCAAGACAAACATTATAGAAGGAATTGATCTTTATGAAAACTGAGAAATATTTAATGATCCCTTATAATGTTTATAAAGAGGGATGCTTTTGTCGGAATATGTGATTTTATCTACAACATGTCACAAATTTGAGAGTCCTATAAATACTACACATACTTTCTGCTTTGAAGTCATTCAATTTGTTCTTATGATGAACAAACACTGTTGAGATTGACAGTGATTTTAGAAAACAAAAACACCGATTCAAAACAATCACACTGAAAAAAAATTGGTAGGAGGTTTGTTATTTATAACTATTTGTTTCCACTTGCATCTAATACGATAAATCTAAAAATTAAATTGTAGTCAAGAAACTGAAAAAGAAAAAAAAAAAAAAAAAACTATCATTCTTCATCTGTTGAAATGTCAATTCCCATCAATGACAGTTTTTCACATAGTAAATTGACATTCTTGAAATGTAGACCTCTGATGCCAACTTCAGTTGCAGCCTCCACATTTGTTTGCCTAAGACAAAAATCATAAAAATCATGCATAATTTAAAATAATCACTTCAAGAGTTTTCCGATTAGCCAATTCAAACAAATTCAACTTTGTGAATTTGTCACAGAAGAACAGATCAATTATGGAAGAGTGCACTCTCTTCTTAAGACTCAAATAAAAATGTTTAAATATGGTTTTACTGTGCTTAAAAAAACTATTTTTACTCTCATATTTTAATTACATTTTAAAATGGTCTATCACCAGATAGATACTGTGGTTTGATTTTGATGAGTGATGCAGTGTATAAAGAGAGTGAGAACCTGTCATCTACAAAAATACAATTTGTTGGATCAACATTAAGATGCCTCACAACTTCGTTATAGAATTCAGTATCAGGCTTCCTCTTTCCTGAAACACATAATGAAGCATAGTTTGAATGCATGCTTTAATAACGAACAACAAAGTGAAATATGAAAAAGTAGAATCAAGACTTTGTTTTGTTCCACTAGAATCTAGAAATTACTGAATGAAAAAGATTATGAATGTATACCAAATGTGCATGAACAAAATGTCCAGGATAAATATTTTGATAGTTCTAACTTGTCTTCAATCAACTGGTACCTACAGTACAAAACATTCAGTAATATGCAATGAACACAAAAACACAGATCATAATAGAAAAAGCAAATGCATTACCATATAGGATAGTTTGTAAAAGCATGCATCTCATAGTTGTTTTTCTTTAATGAAAGAAGCAACGGTTCGATGCCTTCTATGTACGAATATCCACTTCTCATACAAGTTTTTAGGCCTGACAGAAAATTAGAAACACATGCAAGTCAATGTTCGCATCCAAAGATTACACCAATCTCTGCTAGAAAGTAAAATCATACAGAACAAGCGAGGCTTACAACAACCATTTATATATTAAGTCACAAAACTAAAAAGTTCAAGAAAACTGGTATGAAATATATTATAAATATTAGCCATAGTGAACAATTTAAGTATCTTGAGTTTTCTATTCTTTGGTTAATATCGAGAACAAAGACTGATGACTCGTTAGAATGGGCGACTTTTAACAGTGATCAAGAATCACACAATATCAAATGATATGAATCAATTTCTTCCTATGTCATGATATTTGAATAATGAATTATGCTATTCTAACATCTATGGTTCATATCGTGAATCATGCTAATCCTAACAACTATGGTTCACGATATGAACCGTACTAATCTGCAGTATTCTTTAAAGCAACCCAATATTGGCTTTGGTAGAACAACCAACAGACAATCAAATCACCATGGAAATTGATGTAAGCACAAAAATGTCTTGTACTGACAATTCACATAAAGATTCTTCTAACTTTCTCAGTCATACTGTCTCTGTAGACTAACTGCTCAGTCACCACCTCACTTTAGGATAAGCATTAACTGTCACAATTTCCCGAAGGACCACAATATTCATTTATAGCAAAGTAACAAAAAAGCCAACACATTCTTCAGTATATATAATACTCAGAGTAGACCACAAGGATGAACCATAGCCAATTGTCAACTCCTCTGTATCAGCTTGATCTTTAACTAAAAGTTCAAAATATGCCAGTTCTAATTTTCAAAGAAAAGAGAGAAACAGGGATTTTTAATGTATTAAAATGACACAGAAATATACAGTATATAACGTTATGTCTGCTTAATTGAAACATGATTAAGGTCTATTAGCAACAAAATCTCAGACCAACCCACCTTCTAGATCAAAATCCCTTCCATCCTTAAAAAATTTTCTTGCCAGCTCCATCTGGAAGATAATGACATAGATTGATAAGAAAATTGTTGTTGAAAGTAGACACTGTCAAACCATTCTAGGAATAAATTCTAGTAAATTAGAAATTAACGAAGTGCAGTACAAGCAGTGTGGTCGGTTGGAAGAAAACGGAAAAAAGTGTTAAGAGTTTTTGCAGATAGAAACATACTCCCGAATACACTCTTTGAACATACTCTCTACTCAGACTGATATTTATTGCATGACTCCAGCTTGTTTTGATCTCAAGTCTAATTTAACGAATCCCTTCTGATTTTATAGTTTAATATAAAATTTAAGCATTAAATGTGTGTTAGAGTGTGTATTGCAAACCCCTTTGTCTGCCTTTCTCTTGAACCAGAAGGGAACCTCAACTTCCCTGGTCCCTCTCCATTGAAATCCTTGGCATCCCTTTCCCTCCCTCGAATCATATATCATATATGATATACTGTACAATTAGAAGATTCAAAATGACCATTTACCCAGACATGGCTACATATGTTGAGGAGAAGATAAGCACATACGACGCATGAAAAAAACGTACACATGACAGAAAGCTTTGTAAACCCATCAAACACCCCTTGTGCAATTCAACTAAAAATCCAAATCCCAATTCAATTTCTATCAAAAGCTTAGACCTTTACATATAACAAGAAGCAGGGTCCATAGTCCATACTTTGCAGCAATGAATTATCAGAGTTGGGTTTTTTACCTCATCAATGAGACCCTTTTCAAACTCAATCCAAGCAGTGGGGTGCTTGATATCTATGAGCTCCTTTAAAGACATTCCGAAGAAGGCAGGGACATCTTGGTAGAAAGGGTCACGAACAAGGGTGTCCATGATATCAAATAGCAGAACAGGAAGCTTCCTTTCATTGGTATTATTGGTCAATGCCATGGTAGTGATTGAATGTGACGATGAAGGTTTCAATCTGAATTTGAGACACAAACGTCTGGTGGGTCTTGTTTGGAATAAACAACAGATAGAGAATGAGGGTACTCCAATTCCTCCCATCAACACCATTTTTGTATCACTCTGTAACTCGTTGCATTTTGCTTTCACTTCTTTTCTTCTCTTCAGTATTCTCTCTGCTCTTCTTGGCCATAAATAGTCACAAACTATTTCAATATTTTATTAAAATTTAATGTCTTCATGTTATGACCAGCATAAAATCAATTATACAGCTTTTAAATAGTTATGAACGATATATTTATTATAGGGCTAATTGTCTCTCATTAAAATTTGGAATTGGTCTTTTTTCGAAATTTTTGATTAATTTAGTTCTTTAGTTTTTAGAAATATATGGATTTAGTCCTTTTAACCATATTTTGTTAAGTTTATCTAACGTTTCAAGCATATTTCATGATAGTATTTGAATTGTTTGACCCATTTTCGTTTAAATGCTAACTCAAATATTATTATAAAATGCATTTAAAATTTTAAATAAACTAAATAAAATTTGATTAAAAGGACTAAATCCACACATTTCTAAAGATGAAGGACTAAATTGATTAAAAATTTCGATAAATGACTAATTTCAAATTTCACAACTTAAGAGATCAAAAACACATTTAACCCTTTATTATATGCAAAGATGTGATGTCTTGTAAGAAGCATGATTTATTGAAATTGTTTTTGTTATTTATATATAATAATTTTTTCATTTTACTAATTCATTTCGACGTGTTTTAATAATTTCTTTTTTGTTTTCCAAAGAAAAAATGTTTGAGTTGTTTGTCCGGGTAAGATGTGATGTGCAAGATGGGTAGTGGTGATTAATAAATGCATTTTCTATTAGTTTTATTTTCTAGGTAAAATGATTGGTTGTAGTTTTATTTGCATTCTTTTTGTCTTATTCTTTTTCGCATCGCATATTTGCCACCTTTTTTTCACAAAATATGTTTTGGAAACTAATTTTGTATTTTAGAGTAATTTATGCATTATACCTTGCGTGCATCTAATTTTTATTTACTTTTGTAGCAAGTCACGTATTAAAGAGAGATGATACCTTGCGTGCATGAAAAGTGAACAAAATTTGAACCGAAAATAACAAGTTTTAGTACATCCAGTAGCAAAAAACTGTCCTACATATTATCAAACTAATTACATTACATTACATCAAATTGTTCATCAAATAAAAAAGTAAAAACACCCCAAAATATGTAGCAAATATAACACAGCCTTGTTGCCTTACAACAACTCAGAAGATGCTGCCCCAAGGATTCCCCTTCATGTAAAATTATTGGCATGCAAAAGAATAGTATACAAATCAATTTCGTCAATAAAATCACAAATGTAATTAATATATCATAGAGACGGATTCTTGTATTTTAACGCGATCAGTGCCACTAAAAGGAGAGGGCAACAACAACTAGCACTAAGATTAACTCTTTCACGGTTCCTTTTGTTCCTTGGCATTGGCAATTTGTATTACATGCCTGATGATGTTCGGTTTATCCGCTGAGCACCTAATTTTGGAGCAGCAGGTTTGGCGACCCTACCTCTGCCAGTGGATAACGGCTTCGCCTTGGTAGTGGGTGCTGGAGCAGCAATGGCAGCCCAGGGATCATCATCATCAGTTTGAGCTGTTTTCAAATTTAAAGGTCTCGCAGTTTTTGGAGCAGGAGCTGCTATAGATCCCCACAAATCATCATCCTCATCCTTGTTCAATTTTGGTGTACTTTTTGACGGCAAATTTGAGGCTATAATTTAAAAAAATAAATAAAGTAATTAATACAGGAAAAGGAATAACTCAAGGATTTCCTGGAAATTGTCAAAACATTCAGAGCAGATTGCAAACTTGCATAAGGAATTCATACATCAATCACTTCATAGATCTTGTCATTATTTATAACATAAAAGACGCAACAGTTTGTCAACTCGTGGTTCTTGTCATATAATCAAGCATAAAACATTCAACGACAGAGTTTTCCAAATTATCCTTTACTGGTTTGGCACAACCGTATATGATAACTTTCAATTAGACACTGAAAATTACTATTAGTTACCAACAACTTGCAATCATGGAAACTCATACCAAAATACTGACAGAGAAATGAAAAAATACCTTGTTTTTTCTGTGAAATAGGTTGAGAAACAGGCCGCCTTTGTGCTGCTTGAATGTTTGAAAGAGCTGGAGCTGGTTTTGTCTCTTCAAGTGGTTCCAGTTCATCCCACCCATCCCTGTCACTTTCATGATCTTCTTGAATTCCATTTTCAAGTTCTCCCCAGCCATCCGTTGATGTAGGAGATGTAGGGACAGGGTGTTCAGACAAATCTGTTGCGGAGCTTACACGAGCAGGTGCTGTCGTCTCAATGCCTGAATTACCCCAAAAAAATAAATGAAATAAACATGGGTAAATGTCGTAAAAACGTACTCATGGAAGGATGCTACCACAATTAAGCAAAATGAATTAAGGCATCTTCAACAGGTAAGATGTAGATGCAGAATAGATAGCTTTGTATCTTCCCCATTGTTTTCCATGTTTGTTCCTTTCTTTTTCTTTGTTCATCAGTTAGAATAGAATAAAATCACATAAATACCAAATCATTTCAACTAGCTATAGTCAGGTGATTCAGGAAAGATCAATCCTCCAAAAGAAAAAAACATGACATTGATTTAGTCAACCAAACAAGAAATGGGACAAAATCGCGTGTTTGACGGTAAACACTGATCATTCATCGTTTGACTCAGGAACTGATTGATATCATTTTCCAGTGATAAAGGAGCTAAACTTATGTTACTCTCAATTGAGGACTAAATTAATATCAATTTTCTTTGGAGGACCAATTCTGTCACTTTCTATGTCAAATAGAGTAAGTTAAACTAAATTTTCTTTGGACGACCAAAATGATGTCTCTTGTATTTTAAGGGTTTACATTTCCTGCAAGCTCTTTGTTAATGAAACTAGAGAAATTGAAAGATTGACAGATTCCACAGTGCTAATTTCATTGTTTCCAACATTCTCTAGCATTTCAGTTAGCATTAGCCATACCTGTGGTACCATTAGAAGCTGTTGAAGTGACTGCAGTCGAACTTGCAGAAGCAACGGGAACATGATCAGAAGGTTTACCCTTCAAGGTCAAAGAGCTCATAGCCCATCTGAAAGGTGACAAGGGTTATACCAGTAACAAATTCCTAACGAAAATGTATATATTGGGGGAGGGAACCAATAATAACAATTGTGAGCTATTTTAGAATGAAAAATTAGATAATCTACACATACTAAGTATTAACACAATGAAATCTAAAATCATAAGTCGATATTAACAATCTATTCCTCTCCATTTCTTAACATTTGAACTTTCAATCACGTAAAGTTTGAACTGACTTACCCAAGCAAACTAGCATTTCCTGGAACAGATGAGCTTCCCACACTTGCAGCACCAGTGGTATCTGATGCATTTGTCTTTTAACAGAAAACATAACATCAGCATCACATTAGATGATCATCTTTAAAGACATTATTAGTTAATATAATGGTGATTTCTCAAAAATACAGTTTCCTTCCAATAGATTTTTTTTATTTAATTACAAAAATTAACAAAGGATATTAGTAGTGGGAGAAAACTATATTATCAGATGTGAAGTGCAAAAGATAGACATATGTTGATAGAAAATAGAAATCACACACACGCACAAACATATAAATTCAGCCTGCACACCTAATTTCTTCAATAAAAGAATAACATTATACCCTGGCCGATTTGGGAACCATGATAAGCATCAGAACAACAGCCAAGAACAATTTCGGAGTATACCTTTTCATAATGTTGCTTGGCTATCTGCAAAAACTGATCAACTGCTTGAAACGCCTTAGTTCTAACATCACTGTTTAAACCATGAAAAAAACATGGTGCAATCAATGTCTCAAAAATGACCAAATAATCAACAATACAATAGTAAAAATGATCTCTATAGAATCTAAACACAAGAACCAACAAACAAAACATCGCATCTCAGCACAAATATAAATACAAATACAAAAGAAGATACAGAGTATATCAATATATAATTTAGGGAAAAAGGCATTTCAGCAGCAATGAATTACTATACCAAAATGATGAATCAGCCAACTAAAAGACCTAATTATTTGGATGAATTAAGTCACTGGAATATTCATCTTTTTCACATGGTGAAGGGGATAGAAGAAATACAAGCTTATACTGAGATATAACCTGTCAGGATCAATTGTGAGCACAACAACATTAGGAAGAATCCGGGTTGCAACTTCAGTGATGTCATAGTAGGAACTGGTGGCACACAAAGCCATAATACCTGAATAATAATAACTTAAAATTATGTAAAAAGAATGTTGGAAAAGTGTAACAATGAACAAGAGTTATAGATAGTGTATGATTCTGATACCTGCTCCTCTAGCAGGTGCGAAAGTATCACGCAGTGCACGAACTGTAAATGCATTGATCAGAACTCTTTTTCTTGTCTGACAAAATAGCATCAAAGTTAACTCACCGAAGAAAAATATGCTATAACATTATAAAATAAAACAGCAAACTGATTGAATTTCAGATAGCATTTGGAACATACTCCTTCGTTTAAGTAACTTCCAATATTGCCTAGTAATATGGTAGTATTTGTTCTAATTGCTGGTTCTTCATCAACCTACAAAAAAAATGCAGATGTTATACATTTTTAGAAATGAAAAACCACGAAGAAATGAACATAAAGAAGCAAATAAAAGAAATAAAATTGTAAACTTTCCCCTAAATATAATGCTTTTGTTCCAATCAAAATTGGTAGTCAGGTTATCAGTAAATTCTGAGAGATAAGAGATGGGAAACACGTATGCTTCAAAAAAGGAGCTGTGTTAATCAATATATTATAAAATTCTAATGGGACACTTCACTTTTTTCCGTCAGCATATTGGTCTCACGTGTTCAAGATTATTAAAAACAGTAAAAACAATTTAAAAACAAAAACTTTCTCGATTCATCACTTTCAGTTACAAACAAGCAGTTTGACTTTTAATTCATTATACAGAGCTTGTTTAGGCAGTACCTGCAACTTTGACAAATACTTCAATAATGACCCTGAGATGGTCCTTTGAGACAGCTGCAATTATGAAACAAACCACATTTTAAAGAACAATTGTCCACAGAAATTTCACCAAATAAATAAACGATAATATTTGGGGAGGAGGGAAAACTAATAAAGAAAAGAAACAGTAAAGACACAGGCTGCAAGCTCTAAAGTACATGATATTTTAAGGGTTGATCAGACTTTAATGACTATTCAATCTTACAAATATAAATATCAATCTAAAGCAAACTAAGCATCCCATTGAAGTGCATTAAATATCATTTAAACCTCACTTTACAAATCAGTTTTGTTAGGTACAGTTAGGCTTAAAACACACTTTCTAAGATAAATCAATCTTACAATTACCATATCTGAGCCTCTTCAAAAACATTTATTAACAAAGTATATTAAAGAGATGGTAAAATAGACCATAGTGGAATAAAATATCTGTGCTATTTTCCAAGCTCCGATACAACTAATACCTCTGTTCTATTAGAAAAAGGTAATGGCTATGAACATAGATAATTTAGAAGTGTCATCACTTCCCTCAAACAGATATTTCCTGTGATTGTTGGGTCAAACATGATACACATACACCAATTAGCTATAAATGCTATATGTATGTGGCATTGCACAATAAGACCAGTAGCACTTCTAAATTTTAAAATCAAACCAAGGGAAAACAGGCATACCTTTGGAGCCAGAATTAACATAGACTTTAGAGTCAGTTCCCTGAGAAAAGCAGATGTGTCGGAAAACCCAGTAGCAACATGAGGGTAAACCTAGTCATATGTGTCAATAAGAATTTTAAAATATCCACATTGTGAAAAGGAATTTCCAAGAACACAGGAGGTAGAGAAATTGAGTACACACTTGCTCATCAACAACTTGTGGTGATAAAGACTCTCCATACTGATCAATATGTTGGAGAAGGCCAACTCGAATAGCTCGATCATTGGAGGCAAAGAGTTTAACTATTGTAGGAAGTACCTAGATTTGAATATAGAAATCCAATACAAGAATGGGGTTGAATCCTAATTAAAGAGTGTAAATAAATGTATCCACTGTAAAAAGGGAAAAGGAAATGGTTTACATGAAAGTGTGAAAATATTATTTACCTTTATATTAAACTCCTCAGCTGAAAGCCAGGAACCCATTTTCAACAACGCAGTCAAGGCTGAAGCAGCAGCTGAACCAAATTCAAGGGCAGAAGCTAATAAAGGAAGTAACTGAAAATACAAAACATAAGAATCATAAAAATTGGATACTAAAAGTTTATCCGATTATAGTTTACTATCAGAAATTCAACTGAAATATACCTTCTTCAACACTATCTGGCGAGGAAGTTGCTCAGCTAAATTTGGAAGCTTGCGGAAAAAGGTGTCTCTCTCCACACTATCTTTCAAACTGAGAATTTCCATGAAATGTATTGTGTCTACCAGCTTATTTTGAAAATATTCTGCATATCCATTATTGAAAAACCCAAACTACATAAAATATAGGATTTTTCATAAAATCATATCATGAGCCCAAGTTATGGCAATATCAAAACAAGAAAGGCAACCGTTTAGATAGAATGAGTTATACAGATTACTAAAGCAAATTTTCTTTCTTGTTTACAGGTGATCTGGACAAAATAAAATTATTTTACATTTAGATATGCTAAATCTCCATTAAATAACTGCAATACACAGTACCGTGACAAAGTGAATCCCTCTTCCCTCCCTTTCCTAGCACAATCAATCCTCTTCACAAGAAACTAAAACAACAGAAGATTTATCCCACTAGGTGAAGTCGGCTACATGGATTGAATGACATCATTTCGGTTGATGACCAAATTACTAGGGATTTTATTCAACATGAGATCATAATTTTCGCGCAAGTACTTCTTGGTCTCTTTATACCCCATTTCAATAGAGGTGGCAAAACGGGTCTGCCCAATCTGTTGTGGCCCGATGAAAACAGGTTAGGCCGGGCCGGGGTAGGCAACAATAGTTATACGGGTTGAAATTTATAACCCGTCCCATCAGAGCGGACTGGTAGGTTAACGGGCTGGTCCACCATTTTCCAATTTTTCAATTTTTCAATTTAATAAAAAAAAATTGTTTCTTTTTTTCAGTTTTGGGCCTATTTATTTGCTTGCTTTTGTGGACAATAAAAGTATCTCAAAACCCACCTGACAACCCCCCCAGGTCATACACCAGTACAATGACAAAGAAATAGGAAAAATATCTCTTACAATAACAATAGTTTTCAAAGCAACCACCGCCATTCACCCTTTCCTCGGTAAAATCAAGCATTTGATAACCGAGAACATTGTAGTTACCACTTGCATATTCTTTTCCATATCACAAGTGCACTGTAAGAAAGAGATAAAAAGATAGGTTCTTTGGGCACAATGAAGAAGCCACATGTTGTGTGCATTCCATAGCAAGAGTCACATAAATCCAATACTAAAACTAACAAAACTCCTTCATTTCAAAAGCTTTCACATCACCTTTGTTAAGATTGAGTATAACCACAAATGCCTTCTCAAATCTAGAGGGACTCCTTCCTTTATTGATTATCTTCATTTCAGTTTGAAATTGTCCTTAATGGCCTACCCGAGCTTGATGTGGATGCCACACAGGATTTCCTTCCCTTTGTGACTCCACTAGAAGAACTTGACAGTGACAATATTGAAGGGAAGGAGAAGGATGTAGAGTGGAGCAATGGCGATGCACACGTGTGACTCCAGTAGAAGAACTTGATGGTGATAATATCGGAAGGAAGGAGAAGGATGTAGAGTGGACCAATGGCGATGCACATGGAATGGAACCTTAACCCTAATGTTTTTCCCCAATCAACTAAGTATGAGAAGTGTTAGAAGTTCCACATCGACTAAATATAATTTCATAGTATATAAGTGAAGTGCAACCTCACCTTACAAGCCGATTTCTGGGGTTGAGACCCACTTCTAACATGATATCAGAGCCATTGTTTAAAAAAAGCCTATCATAGCGAGATTTCTTAGACATTTTGTTCCACCCACGATCGGGCTGCTAACGGACCACCCATTAATTTCTAGTCCCACGCACGAGATGTATATACCTTGATGTGAGGGGGTGTGTTGGAAGTCTCACATCAGCTAGAGATAAGGCAATTTCATAGTATATAAGCGAGGTGCAAACCTCACCTTACAAGCCGGTTTTGTGGGGTTGAGTTAGGCTTAAAGCCCACTTCAAACAAGAAGAGAAGAAAGAATAGAAAATGAATATGAAATAAAAGGAGAGAAGACAAAAGGATATGGACGTGCGAGAGTCTAGACATCATCTTTATACATTTGACGGGCTAGTGGGTTGGCCTGTCCCACCCAACTTGTGACCTAGTCGGTTGGTGGGCAGAGCCAATGCGGGTTGACAAGTTCAAAATGCTGACCCGACCATCCTAAATGATGAAGGGTTGTTAGACTGGCTTGCCAGTCTCGGTTCACTTTGCCACCCCTACTTTTCAACTGTCTACTCTCCTATTAGTTCCTTTTCATGGCCTTCTGTGCACATGATCAAATCAACTTAACCAATTCATTCTCATCTTTTCTTCAATTGACCCCGCACACATCCATCTTTACTTTTCATTTTTCTACTAGCACTATTTTATGTTGTTCCATTAAACCCCAATATTCAATACCATAATGTATAGTTGAATCCACAGCAGTACGGATAAAACTTTCCTTTAAGCCTGGTAGGTAACTTGCAATCAAATAACTTAAGTTCTCTTTCTCAATTTTAATAACCTGACTGGTCATAACATTGTCACTTTACCCATCATTTTTTATTCTTCGTTGTTAAATGTAGAAACCCCATGACAGAACGTTTTCCCTCATGTCCACATAAAATTCATTTTTCTCTTCTATCTTGCTTAAATTGCAATTTATATGTTCTATCTTACTCCTACTCAAACAAAATCCCTTCAGTTCCAAAGTTCGTTTCCAAAAGTTTAAAGCTAACTTTTTCCCTTGATTCCTCAATCAAAACTATATTATCCATAGAAAACATGCAATTAGGTATTAACTCCATTCTATCCCTGGTAAGCATATCCAAGACTAGATTAAATAAGAATTAGTTACACATTTTACAACTCAATTATCATCATCCTTTTGCGAATTTTATCACTCAACTCAAATTACTTTTTATGCATTTTACCACCAAATTTTCTATTTCTGAAGATTTTACCACCCTTTTTTGTTTGCATGTTGTATCGTAAAAATGGTAAAGAGATCATTAATTTGTTCTGATGTAAATAACCTTACTAGTACATGTATTCAAGTATGTATAGGATCCGATACAGCTTACAATATAAACCACAGAACACATGAATCCTTCAAAGAAAGAGGCAAAACTACTAGAACGCTAGGTAAACCATTTCTATATATGATTAAGTATAAATACATAAAGGATAACTCACCGCTGTTTTCTATAAGCTTTGATGAGTTTAACCTACGAGAGGGCATGGAACTCAATAGTCGTTGATAATCTGGAAGCAGAGACTGTGAGACAAAAAATAACATAAAAGTGAAAAATGAACTTCTCAAATAAAAACATAAAAGCAACCAGTAAACTAAGATATCCTTTTTAATTACCATATGCAGCCATAAAACCATGAAGGAGAAAAAAAATGAGGCTACTGACCTTGGGAATGGAACCAGTGTTGCGTAACTCCTCTGTCTTGCTCAACCTCAGACCAGAGAATACCTCATAAATTAGGCAGCCTATAAAATTATGATTTTTAAATATGTTAAGACATAGAATGGAAAACAGAAAGTGGAAAAAATTCAGTGAACCTACAATATCAGTCCAAATTTTCATAGTTTAAACTAAAATTACTCATTCTCCCTGAGAAAAGATTGCCAAGTTTCAAGGAAAAAACTGATTTTACATGATTAGACGTCTGCAGACATAAAATACTCATGAAGATCAGGAGAGAAACATTGATACCCATTTTGAGGGCGATACAAATGAATGACCAAGTAGAAATTTTATCATGACCAGGTGTGAGGTTATGAACAAAACATGTGGTACCAAAAACACAGAGTGGGGCAACCAATCATTAAAGTCAGATGATGGAATCCAATTAATGAGATAGCATCTTGTAAGGATAGCATCTCCCAGAAAAGGTGAGGAAGATGATTATGAAGAAGTGTCCAATTAATTTTAATAAGATGTTTGCTTCTGAGTTCAATTTCACCATTTTGTTGAGGAGTATGACGACAAGAAGTTCTACGAAAGATGCCATGAACTGCTAGGATCGGTTAAACAGATATTCACAAGCATTGTTACAACAAAAAGCACATACAGATGTACCAAATTGTGTTTTGATTCCACTTAAAAAATTGAAATATAGAAAAAATCTTCCTATTGATTCTTCATTATTAACCAAATCCAAATTCATCAATAAAGGTAATAGATATTTAAAACTGGAAGGGATAAGGAGAAGGACCCCAACTATCATAGTAAACTAAAGAGAAAAGCGATAAAGCTCATTTATTAAGACTATCAAGAAAAAACCGGAAAATATGTTTTCCAAGCTAACATCACTCACAATTAAAAGTAGACAAATGTTTTAAACTTTTGTGCAATTTTGTCAAGCCAGGACATTCTAATGTGCATTAATAATAGTAAAGATAAACATTGAGCTGAAATTGTGTATTATTTAGACAGCACAAGTGCATTATTTATATTAAGAAAAAGAAAGCAATACAATAAACAGAGGAGATCTGATATCCTCTAATAACAAAGATATGACACAGGAAAAATAATGTTCCTAATAATACGTATTTAATCTAGATATATATAGGATCAGCTCCTTAATTCTATAACTGTTAAATAAATAATGAAAAACCAGCTCTTTCTCTCTTAATTTCCTTTGTTCTAGTCCCACATTTTCCATATTATCTCTTTTCCTAATTCATATTCCTAGATCATATTAAATCAAAATATGTCAAATGACCCTAATAAAGCAGAATATTTTCACATGACCTTGTGTAACCAGTTCCTTCTTGTCTCATTTTTAAATAGTTTCAAATTTTGCAAAACGCCCCCTAGTGTAATTTCACAAACTAGAAAATAATCTTATTAAATATTCTCGGTGGAACTACCTAATTCTAAATGAGAACAAATTGTGAAATATATATTGGGGTCTTGTGATCAATCAACTAGTCTTGGCAGTTGGGAAGAGGAACTGAAACTTAACCATAAGCTAGAAACTAAAGACACAAAAATAACAGAATATTCTTCCTCCTATGTTCTATTCCTCGATTCCACCATATAAACGAATTTGATATCACTATGAATTATTATCTAAAAGAACAGAGAAAAAGAGCATACCCATGCCCCAAGAATCAATGGCCCACGGAGGAGACTTCTTAATTGCATCCCAGTCTGATTTCGCCAACTCCATTGGTTTGTATTGCGATCCAACAAGCCATGCATATTGCTGAACAGAAAATATAATAACTTGTGAGCAGAATATTTGGTCTCCCTATTCCATACCCTTTATTTCTAAATAAAGAAGCCCAGATCAAATCACTACAATGGAGCATCGATAATATCTAATCTGTCATAAATCATATGAGAGTCGTAAAGTTAGAGATGACCAAAATGTGTGAACAGACTTAAGTCTGCAAAAGATTTAGCATGACATGGCCATTTAAGTGTTACGTAAATTCAAATAGCAGTGCCAAAACTAACAAGGAAACAATATATTGCAAACAGAAACAAGTAATACCAGCATTTGACTAGCAGATGTTTCATTGCTCCCATCAAACTCAGATAGAACATCGAAAGCGTGAAGCTTCCAGTCCAAAGTCGGTGTAACAACAACACTAGCCAAACAAACATTACCATGAATCTGCAAACATAAAACTTGTCAATAAATGATTAAAAAAATTAGCCAAAAGAAAGAAACTCATAAATACTCACAAGTTTACAATCATTATTCAAGAAGCTCACAGCTTTAGCTATTTGATGAAGACCCAAAGCATAATATTCATCCCTAAACCAGCAATAACTCTTCACTAAACCAGCAATAACTCTTCACCCAAAAACACTATAGCACTCCACGCATACAATAACTCTTACACTCAAAAAACAACAATAACTCAATTGATACCTTTGTGTACCTTCAAGCCCTAACTCCTTGATTTTCTCAGACAGTGGCATCACAGGTTCAGTCACAATATATATCGTAACCTTCGGCGAACCTGCATCGTAAGTCTCAATCTCAGCGCTGTGAAGAAACGACAATATATTCGGATGCCTAACCTGAAAACCAGCACCACAAAGCCCTGTCAAAACCACGCAATCCACAATTCCAAACCAAAAAAAAAAAAAAAAACAATAAAAATTCAAAAATTACGAAACTCACAGTTCGAAGACGCTTGACGCCGTTGCGCGCAGCAGCTAAGTGACCGTCCTGAGCATTGGAGCCGGAGAGAGAGAAGACGGAGACAGGAGAACCGTCGTCCTGAAACAGTGGCGTGGCAGTGTTATACAAAGGAATAGCCGAATAACCACACATGAAAACATATTCAGTGTACACCTAATTAAAACTCTTCGTTTCACTCTATCTATCTAGCATCACATCACCGTATAAGCTATCTCTACAGGTGCAAACTAGATTTAGGTGTTCGTCAAACATATATTAGTGAATTGAAAGGGAAATTGCGGAGACTACCTTGGAGGTGCCGCGAGAGTGAGTCCAGGAGCCCCAGGCGGAGGGGAAAGGTTCGGCTATGTTGTATGGGAGATCCTTGAGGCCGGTTCCAGATCCACCAACGACCTCTTTGAGGAATTTGAACATGGTGATCGGAATCGGCAGGAGCGCGCGGTGGCGGTGGCGGAGGAGCGGGAGAGAGCGCTAACCACCGACGGTGAATGGATGGATCTGATCGAGTGTTGCGCTGTCCAGTGGTGCACACGCGAGACCGTTAGCCAAGGTGAAACACACACCTGTTTTGTATTTGTGAAGCAGTGTTCATAAACTCCGATTTTCAGATTAATTGGTCCCTTGAAATTGGGGAATTTACACAAAAAATTACAGGATCTGGATGTAGGGGTCACTGCACTACAGTAAAACAGCAACTCATGCAATACAGGTCTCTCTTGGAGAAGACTTTTTTTTTTCTTTTTCTTTTTTTTTTTTGAAAAAGCAAGATTTTTATTCATCAAATACTAAAGCCTTCTTACATTTACAGCAATTTATAATATTTAATGAAATTATTCTTTTTATATTTCACAATTCTCAAATACCTTTTTTTTTCAGTTGTACCCTTATTTTATTAATATTATTATTATGGTAGTAATTTGTTAGGAGTAAAGAAATGAAGATATTTTATTCTAAATATAGCAGCAATTTTTATTTCATGTGCTCTTCGATTAGATGTATTAACCTTACACATTAGTAAATATGGAATGAAAAGAAATAACAAATTCGTTTTTCAATTGTGAATGATAAGTTTTTGTTGACTTATATAATAACTACTTTACTTTAAAAAGTGCAATAGCAATGATTTGCGAATATCAATAAAATTATTATTTTTATTTGAGTGAGAATGTAAAACTATTTTATATTAGTTTTATATTCACATTTCACAAGCATAGAAGTGTTGATGTATTGGTGTGTTACATTGAAAATGAAAATAGATGGGTTGGTGAGGGGAAAGAAAGATATGGTTGAAAGGTTACTAAAAAGAAGATCGGAGATCTAGGATAATGCAAGACCGCATGGTTAAATATTGTATCGAGTTTTACTTGTTTTAATATGGATCTCATCTGTCTAAATAGATATAAATACAACTTTATTCAATTTAGCATGTATTTAACTTTACTTGGTTTGTTGTCAGAGCAATAGGATTTGATGTATCAGACTTAAGATGATTTGATGTGGGCTTGATTCAATTTAGTTTTATATGTATCTAATTTGACTTAGTTTAATGATTTTGGCTCAACTTAACATGGGTCTAACTATACTTAATCTTTTTTTGGCACGACACAATTTAATGTTATATGGATCTAATTCGACTTCATCATAAATGGGTTTGACTTTACTTAGTTTAAGGTGGCGCAACTCTACTTGACCTATCGTGAATCAAACTCAATTTTGCTTGATATGAGTTTGATCCAATTCAACCTAATGTGGATCCACTCAAATTTACCAAATGTGGGCCTTACTTAACTTGATATGAGGTGCACTAAACTTGGCTTGACTTGATGTGGATTTAACTCAACTTGATGTGACATGGGCCCCACACAAGTCATCACGACTTAATCTCGATCAACATTGGCTTGACTTTGGCCTAACTTAACCTTAGCCCAACCAAACCTGACGCACTTAACTTGGGTCCATCTAAAATGTCATTGACTTAGGCAAACTTGGGTTTTGCTAGACTCAACTTAATTTAGCAAGATTTGACAAGATTCCAAATCGACTTTACCTAACATGTGTCAAACATGTCTCAACTTGACCATACATGTGTAAAACCAAAATAAGTGTGACATAACTTATTTTCATTTGTGTTGAACCCAACTCAACATGACTTTAACCATACCTAATTCAACCTGTTTTAAATCTGATTTGTCTCAATTTGATATAGGTTAATCACGATAAGCTTTACATGATGTAAGCCTAACTTAACCCCACCTAAATTTAACCCACCATTACTCATATTTTATTTAGATAAAGGTCAAGTAAATGTTTTTTATATGTATAAATATCTTTTAAGTCATTTTTTATTTTTAAATTTGAGTTTTCTTTTTGTGTGTAAAAATGGTCAATAAATTGATCATGATATACATCTTTTTTGCCAAATATCTAATAATATTAAGCAAAAGACTAAAACCTTATTTGGTTATAATTTTCATTTCAATTATTCAATTTGGTTTTCTTTTTTTCAACTTAGTCTTTTTTTTTAAACAATTTAATTAGGTCATTTTGTTTAGATTGGCGAAAATATTGCTTTTGTACATGTCATGTGTGAACTTGTAATATTTTTATTTTTATTTTTTAAAATATTTTACTGTATGTCAAGTCATAATCGTGCTATGTGATAGTGTAAGTGACACATGTCATTATCAGTGTTAGTGTTAAGCTCACATGACAATATATTGTATTGAATTTAATCTCTATATTTAAAATTTTGACTCAATTTAGTAATGTATTTATTTAAAATAGAGTAATATTGTCCTTTCTCTCTAAAATAGAAACAAAATACTAATTGCATTTAATTGCAATTTATATATTCATTTTAAAATATTTTTTTAGAATTTATATATCTAAATATTGAAATTATTTTTTTAATTTTTTTTTAAATATTTATATTAAACTTATAATTTTTTTAACAAAATTAACCTCGATTTAACAAAAAATTAAATTTAATTAAAAATTAAAAGGATTAAATTGAATAATTAAAATAAAAATTAACATCAAAGATTTTAACCAATTAAAATATTTCACTAGACTTAAATACCTTTTTGGTCCTTATTTTCGTAGTGTTTGTTGCGGATGATCGTCATCTTGACAGAATGTTTAAAATGGTTCTCATTTATACAGAATGTTTAAAATGATCATCATTTTCGCAATTCATGTTTTATTTGGTCCTTTTCTATAATGCCATTTAAATCATTAACGAATCATTGTACAGGTGGCACATTTTGTATTAGGATGTCTTACGTGTACTTCACATATGGCTAATTAAGGTTAATATTTTAATTTAGGAGAAATTTTGCAATTAGAGAAATTTCTTCATCTTTAATTGTTAACATCACTCTTTCCCAAACTGTTGGGTGTGTGCTCCTATCAACCTCCCACATGAGTATCTTTAATTTTTGGCAAGAGAATCTTTTTCTAAATACAGATGCCTCATGCAAAATATTAGGTGCAACTGCAATCCAATGATGAAATGACAAGTATTAGCGATTTCCTAATTGCAAAATTGACCTTAAATTAAAAAATTAACGTTAATTGGCCATATGTACCGTATACGTAACACATCCTCATATAAACCGTGCCACCATGCTTCGTTAGTGATTTAAACGGCGTTACAGAAAAGGACCAAATAAAACATGAATTGCGAAAATGAGGACCATTTAAAACATTCTGTCAAAATAAGAACCATCCCCAACAAACACTACAAAAATGAGGACAAAAAGCATTTAAGCCTATTCCACTAATTATTTGAATTCAATGACATGCCCAATTACTTTAAACCTAATTTTTTGGGACAGAAAAGAAAGTGTCAACAAGATCCACTTGTAAAAATCTTATAGAGGTGAAAGAGAATGCAAAGTTGCGTGTGTGAAATTGGGAGGGTGAGAGGGACGAGCATAGATCATAGCCCATAATTCTTAGTGTTGATTTGTCTTCTTCCCTTCCAATTCCAATCCAGGGTAAGCCTAGACTAAACGAAACTCTCGATACTTTGCTACAATTAGAGAGAAACAAAGACAAATAAACAGAATCAGGTCTTCCCCAACCCCAAGCAACAAACAACACTTTCTCTCTTCTTTGCAAAATCAACTACCACCGGCCATTTCCATTTGACCATCATTGCCACTTTGAAAGGAAACTACCCCATATGAATCACATGCTTTCCATCTCATAACACAACAACCCCACTTATATTAACTCTTTTCTCTTCTGTTTTTCTTTCTTCATTCCTCATTACCATGGTTTCCCTGTCAACCACCACCCCCTTTCTACCCTTCACTGCACAAAACGCTTCCACCAGAATCCCTCCTCCCAACGCCTTCCGTTACAGCAACCACCGTGATAGGGATCACAGGAAGGTTGTGTGCGCCTGCATCGCACCTCCGCAGAACTTCAAGAGCCAGGACTCTTCCCCTATTAATTTCAATGTAAATGTCTATAATTTGATTTCGCTTTTTGCTTCAGTAATCATGTTTTGTTGTTGGGGTTGGTGTTAAGTGAGTCTGGGGTTCTGGGTACACAGAAAGTTTTGTTTTTTTTGTTTTTCTTCCAATGGATATCTGGCTGACATCAAGGTTGTTGCCAGGGTTCGCACAAATCAGAACAGCTGAGCGCGGCGCGGGATCAGGATGATGATTCTGATGTTCTTATTGAGTGTAGAGATGTGTACAAATCTTTCGGGGAAAAGAAAATCTTAAATGGTGTCAGCTTCAAGGTGAGGGGTTTTGTACTTGACAATGGTTTTGGTTATGTCACTTTGTTATGCACTTGTAGGAAAGGAAAATGAATGGAGTTTTTTCCTTGACTTCAAATCAATTTAAACACTGAACTTTCATTGAACCTCTCTATTATAACTTCCGTGAAAGGTAAAGTAGATAAGTTAATTATAACTATGAGAGAAACTAAATTCCTTTTATCTTTTCATTGGTTTCTCCTGTAAATGATTATATAGAAATTTATCCAACATGTCCATATCCTTGTGTTTGGTTTGCTTCTTTCGTTGTTTTCTGTCGAGTGTGTTATCTAGCATGAAATAATGAAGTGGTGAATGCTTACAACAATGACAACCAAGTCTTGACCCTTGTGTTAGGTTTGTAACACGGACAGAACAACTTTGTTGAGCTCCATTAGAAACCTGTTTTTTGATTAATTCATTTAGGGAAAGAAGTGGGTTAAATGAAAACCAGTTGTCAATAGGGTCGTCTTAAAAATTTTGGAGGCTATGTTCTAATCACGAAAATTAGATCCCTCTATATTTGGGATGCAAAAAAACAACATAAAAGGGTGGTGCTAATGTGTGAGCTTTTAAAATATGGAGTCTCTCAATAAAAGAGGGCCTGCTTGCACATGCTGTTTTACGGGCCTAATTGTCGGTAGGAGTAGGGGAGATCTACCTGACTTAAAGTTTGCTAATTTTTTTTCTCTTTTTCTTTTTTGTTTCTTTTTCATATAATGAATAGATTAAGCACGGTGAAGCTGTTGGAATAATTGGTCCCTCTGGGACTGGTAAATCTACAGTTTTGAAGATTATAGCAGGACTTCTTGCTCCGGATAAGGTAAGTATTTGATTTGGGATTTTGTTATTTGATTTTAGTTTCATCCAAATGAGTTCATTTCTTGAATGCTCTCACTGTCAAATTAACAGGGGGAAGTTTACATTCGAGGAAAAAAGAGGGTTGGTTTAGTAAGCGATGATGATATATCTGGTCTTCGGATTGGATTAGTAAGTGTCACAGTAATATGCAATGTGCTACTTCTTGGGCGCTATTATGCTTCCATTGTAATTTTGTACATTTAATTTGTAAACAGGTTTTCCAAAGTGCCGCACTCTTTGATTCTTTAAGTGTTCGTGAAAATGTTGGTTTTCTCTTGTAAGACAACTTCTCCTTTTAAACTTCAGTTCATTTTTCATATTGTCGTCTAAAATGTGATAAAATTGATTGATTAAATAGTTTCTTAATCTTCTATTCTTCTTAACTACTTTAATTGTTTTGTTTCTGACCTATTTATTTGTTCAGGTATGAACACTCGAGCATGTCTGAGGACCAGATATCAGAGCTTGTAAAGGAAACCTTGGCTGCAGTTGGACTGAAGGTATGCATCTGGTTCAAAACTGTTGAATATAGAGAAAATAGGGTTTGAGACTAATCTTCCTTGTGTAGAAAATACACATAGGGGCTGCATTTATAATAAAGAAAATATGGGCTAAGAATGATATCTTAACAAAAACCATAAACACCAGCAGAAGCATAAAGGGTAGCAGCAGTGGCATACATTTCCTTTCTGCCACTGAGAAAGTTGCTCCATACTCATACTACTAGATTGCTGTTAACTACTGCTTTCTTCCATTTTTGTTGTATAGCCATTATGTTTTACAAAAGATTAACTTCTTACACCCGTTTTTTACAGGGAGTTGAAGATCGGTTGCCTTCTGAGTTATCAGGTGGGATGAAAAAGCGAGTTGCTTTAGCTCGATCTATTATCTGTGACACCACAAAGGAATCAATTGAGCCAGAGGTGTGTTAGCTTCCCATTTCTATCCTCTGTTAATGTTTGAAATTTTTACTACCAGAGAAGAGTGCCTTAGAACTTTTATTCTTGGGTCCTTATGTTTCAAGCATAAGCGAGTCATTAGTTTCAAGCAGTGTTACACAGGAGGGGTGGATATTTCTAGGCACTCCTAGGCTAGTTCATGTTAAAAATATGAATGAAGCTAAAGAGGGATTTGAATTGTGACAACCTTGCTTACATAGCAAGGAGGGTAGGGATTGGTTGGAACTATAGTTACTATAGTTGATGGCTCAAGTTATCTGTATAATCACATAAGAACTATAGTCATATGAAAACCTGTCACTTTGTGTTAGTCACTATAGGAAAAAAGAACTATAGTTGATGGCTCAAGTTATCTGTATGGTCACGTAACTTTCCAACAATGGAGATTATTTTTGGATGTAACATGGTGTAACATTTACTGTTTTTCAATCAACATGTGGACTCCTTTTCTTCTCTCCCTTCTGTTTATAAAATATACACATCTTCACTTCTGTATAGGTGCTTTTATATGACGAACCAACTGCTGGACTTGATCCTATAGCATCTACTGTTGTTGAGGATCTGATTCGCTCAGTGCATATAAAAGGACGAGATGCTCGTGGAAAACCTGGGAATATTGCATCTTATGTGGTTGTTACTCACCAACATAGTACCATTAAAAGAGCCATTGATAGGTGATAATTTATTTCATATTGATTGGATGTTTCCTGTCCCCTTAAGCCTCTTAATTTGCCCAGAATTCGTGTACCCTAATTTGGTAAGTTACTTCATAAATACAGATTGTTGTTTCTACACAAGGGAACGATTGTTTGGGAAGGAATGACCCATGAATTTACAACTACAACAAATCCAATTGTTCAGCAGGTTAGTTGTTTTGGTTTAAAGGACTTGTTTCTGAAATCTTTTACTTTGGGACATCAATTTCTTATCTAGGGACGGTATCTAAATATAACATTTAGAAATGTTTGTATAAAAGAAAGTACTACTTTTCTGTTCAAACTTCAGATGTATTGTCCATGAGAGAATGCACCTTGGTTCACATTATTTGAAGATCTTGCTTCTTTACTAAAGTCTGCTTTGATTGGGTTCCTTGCTTCTTTTTCTTTTATTTTTACTTGTGAAGGAGGCTAGTATTTTTCATTTGAAACACTGTTCCCAGAGGAACCAAAATTGAAATTGTTCTCGATTTGAATGATTTCAAGAAATGAAAGAGATTGCTAGTATTATTCATGTTTGTGAAAAATAAGAATATGATGACAATGACTTAATTCTTTTTTTGTTCGTGTCCCAGAAGCATGTTTTTAATTTGGATTAAGAATTCTGATTATACATTAATCATATCTTATGAATTTTATACATTTCTTTCAAACCGTATCCTAAATATTTTGAGAATTTATTTTTAATCACCCATAAACATTGTACCTGTGTGCTTGATTGTTTTTTACAAAATTCAATCTTCAAATAATAACGTTAATAACTGATAATGTGAACTTTTGTTATTGTGGCAGTTTGCATCCGGGAGCCTAGATGGTCCTATCAAATATTAGAACAGTGCTGAAAATGTAAAGTAGACAACATGGGTTACGGCTGGTTTTGGCAATCCTGGAATTTGCACATACAAATGGACACTAAACTGGTTGCAACAAGGATTAACGAGCTTCTCAGGGTTTTGGTATTAAATTCCAATTTGACTTCAATAGAATTGGCTACCTGCATCGGATTAGAGGCCGGCAATGACAACTTTTCTCTCTTCTTTTTTTGTTAGAGGACAACTTATTATTACTGTTATTGATGACTAAATTCATTGGCAATAGAAGTTGCTTTGATGCACGTCTGACGTTAGAAAAGATTGGTGGAACAGATGTTTTTAGTTCTGTGCGGAGAATTTGATGTTCTAGATTGTGTTTTTGTAAGCAAATCATTATAATCAATAAATCTGCTTCATGATTTTCAGTTTTCATAGTTTCAAGTCCTCCCCTAATGATATTTGTAATCAGTGTTCTGCTGTCAAATATCGTGAAGACCTTTAGTACGGAACATGTACGTTTTATCAAAATATTCTTAAAACTTCATTCAGCTATTTTAACTACTTACAACTAAGTATTAAATAATTCTTATACTTTTCATGTAATAATTTTACTTTCGCCAATTACTTCTAATTTTTTTCAACTAATGTTTCGGAACACTCTTAACATTCTCGTATATATAAATCACAAGGTACGAGTTTGTAATTATAAAGACAACAAAATAAAGCAGATCACTAAGGATGAAGGTGTGATGATTGTAATAATAATCTTAAATATATGAAAATCTGCTCCATCTATCTTGTCTGCACTTACCACTCCTCACTATACTTCATCAACTCGCGATCACAAGGCAAAACACCTATGGGGAAAAGTTAGGTTCCCCAAGCCAAGAAAAGAGCTAGGTTAATCTAGAATGATACATGTTCTCTTCAACTAAACATTCTTGCAAATCTGCAGTTTGATGAACAAGATCAAAATTTCACCATAACTAGACCAAATCAGTATGCTTCCTGCTGCTGACAACTTCACCACATTGATTATGAATATTGGATGCGGTGTTGCAATCTAATCTAACTGCAACCAGTTCCATCAAAAAGAGAAGAATCGCCAACAAGATGATGAAGGATTTATCTCTACTCCAATCACATGTTCACCACAACCATCTATTCTTTTCCTGGCTGAATGATGCAGGACTAGTCTTCACTTACATAAAGCCGGTGGCCAGTGTTATGGGTGTTCTTTAAACCTTTTGTAACTCATCATAACATTTTGATCCTGTTGTTCTGAGACACTTGTTCATTAATCATGATATAACACTGGTGAAGTTGATGGCCAGATAGTATTGCTAGTCACATAAACTGTATGTTCACTTGAAACTGAGAAGCCAGCTTCCAAATTACAAACCGGAATTTTCAGGAGATTTGTAACTGTCACAAAAATTAAATCAAACTTTGGTTTGAAGAATGTAATTTCTTGCCCTTGCTGAACAGAAGAGAACAACAACACCAAAATCGAAACTAACAAAGGCACTGATAAAGAAAATCCCCAGAGATATTGGTCCCTCCATCCTATCTTCCCTGAAAGAACTTCCTTGCACAGTTCGAGTCCTTCCATCATCACATACTCCACTGGAAGATTCCATGCACAGATCCGGATTTCCAGCAAATGCACCAGGAAATCTGCCATAACCTTGCATCTGGGGAACATACCCAGAAAAACAGTTGTAAGACAGATTCAAAATGGACAGATCTTGAAGGCTAGAAATGTTTCCTGGAATATGTCCTGACAAGGAATTATGTGACAAATCTAAGGCTTTCAAACTCTGCATCTTCTGCAGACCTGGAAGCTGTCCATAGAGAAAGTTGCATGACAAATTCAGATATTCTAGGCCAGCTAGACCAAATAAGCCCCTTGGAATCTCTCCATGGAGCAAGTTGCTGGATAAATCGATTCCAACCATTGAGGATAGATGATAAGTGAAACTGAGTTGATTGCTGTCAGAAACAACAGCTGAAACTCTCAGTTGAACGGTTCTTGCTGCAACCAATGGCTCTTTAACAGTGACATTCCTAGTGTTAAATATCAAGCTACCCTTAAAATTAATATCAGGGATGAAGCCAGAAAACTTGTTATGTGAGAAATCCATTGTTTCTATTGCGTCAAATGTGAACAACCAACTAGGCAAATTTCCACTGAACTTATTCTGAGCAAGGGACAAATACCTGAGGTTTGACCATTTTGTTATTGCATCATTCAAGGATCCAGAAAGCTCGTTGGAACTAAAATCTACAATCTCGAGAGATTTACATCCAGCCAGAGTGAGTGGGATAGCCCCGGAAAACCTGTTGTTGCTTATATCAAGTATCCTCAAGATATCCAATGCATCAAACTCCGGTTGAATTACCCCAGAAAGATTGTTATTATTCAGTATTAGAGCATACAGCTGAAAGCACCCAACAATGCTGAATGGAATGGTACCAGACAAAGAGTTGTGTGAGAGATCAATGACCTGAAGATAGGTCAAATTTCCAATTCTGGCAGGTATTTCTCCAGAGAGAAGATTGTGAGACAGAAACAAAGCCTGCAAACTTTTCAACTCAGTAATTTTCACAGGAATTTCACCAGAGAATTGATTGTGAGAAAGGTCGAGAAGAACAAGGCCAAGCTTCTCGGTAGTCTCAGCAATTTTACTGGGAATAGGACCAGAAAAATCATTATAACTCAAGTCCAAAACAAAAAGTTTCTCTGAAAACACAAGCCTAGGATATATTCTATACTTCAAATGGTTCCCTGACAGGTTCAAATGAGTCAAAGCTTGCAAGGAAGCAATACAAGCAGGCAGTCCCCCAACAATAGAATTGTTAGACAAATTCAACACAGTAAGAGACTGAACTGAAGCTGAAAAACAAGGCAAAGTGCCAGCAAACTGATTGGAAGCAAGATTGAGCACAACCAAAGGCTGATGAAAACCAACCAGATTACCAGACAAAAGATTGTTCCCAAGGTCCAAATACTTGAGGGACTTCAAGTAAAGCAGGCTCTCAGGTATGCCCCCACTGAATGAACACACACCAAGATGTAGCCTTTCCAGATTTGTAGAGAAGTTTCCAATCCAAGGAGGCAGTGGACCACCCAGAGCAGGGTTCCCACTCAAAACAAGCTCAGTGAGGTGCCTGAGCCTCATGAAAGAATCTGGTATCCCACCGTGAAACCTGTTATAGCTGAGATCAATAACTCTTAGGTTGAGCAAATTTCCAAAACATTCAGGAAGAAGGGAAGTGAAGTTGTTGCGGGACAACCCCACCTTGCTGAGGTACGGAAGCTGGCACAAACTGGGGTGGATTTGGCCTGAAAGGTTCATACTAGTTAGGTTGATGGAAAGCACCCTCCCAGTTGTGTTGTCACAGGTGATTCCACTCCATAAAGTGCAGTTAGAGCCTGCCCAGCTGGACAAACTCTGGTAAGGGTCTTGCAGTCTTGACCCGAACAGAAAAAGAGAGGCTTTATCCTGTGGGTGAGCATCAATTGAGAGTGAAGGGGTTGCACGGAGAAGAATCACACAGAGGAGAGTGAAGGGGTGCCATAAACGGTGGAGGGGTGTGGTGTGTGCCATCACCATCAGCGTGAGAGTAAAGGTGCAATTTTGAGGAGGGGGAAGAAGTGTTTGAAGCAAAAAGGGAAGTGGGGGGTTGATGATTTTTGAAGATTAGAATGAAAACATGATGAAATGGACAGAAAGAGAGAAAGAGGAGAAGGAAAAGAGGAACATCGTCTTACACATTGGTCTTAGGTTGGTTGGTTGTGTTGTGTCACGCTGATAAAGTGAGAGTGTTACAGGTAAAAGGAGGAGGGTTTAGGTTAGATGAACAAAATAAAGTGGCTTTGTTGTGCTTCTTAGTTCTCTCACTTTACTCTCTTTCTCTCTGTTGCATAACACTTTATCCCTTTTTTAAGTTTCTCTTGTTACTGTGTTTTGTCCAGAAAAGCCTTGTTCTTCCTATATATTTTATTTTATTTTTATAAAGGTTGGAAAATAAAACCAAGGTAGAGAGATTCCACTCTTCATCTCTCTCGATCTCTCATTGCATGGCCAAGTCAAAAGAATAGCATGATCCAGTTATGTACTAATTGATTAATATATAGTTTATTATAGCCATAAACATTGTCAATGATTTTTAGAAAATGTATATTTTTGACATGATTAATCGTGTGTGCATATATGTACATTTAATGTGAAATGAAAGTTTATTATAAATAATCATAAATTGAAAAAATGTGAATGCATACAAAAAACTTGTTTTAAAAATTATATTTTTTACTAATATTAAAAAAAAGTTAAAATTGGACATAAAAGGTTAAATTGAGAAACTCTGAAATTTTAAAATTTCAGCTATCCCTTATAAATATAGTCACCTAATATGTTTCAGAAAAAAAAAGATGTGTCCTTTTTTTGTAAAAAATTGGTTCTTATGTTTTAAGATTGATAAATTAGCTTTAAAATTTTAAAAAAATATATATAAATTTAACTTTTATCCAACTATTAAGAAAATATTAAATATTGAATTTAATATGAAAATAATTAATGGATTTAAAAGTGAAAAATAAAAAAACAGTGTGTTTCGACCAAAAATAATATAGGGATCAAAAAGTATAAGTTCATAGAACTGTACTATGTATTAAAAAAAATCTATAAATCCCTTGAAAATTCAAAAATGTGTTATCTATAACAATAATAAAGAGGATTCTCTCTTTTGTGTCCAAATTTCATAATACCAATTCTATTCTTTATAATATGATTATTTATTATTTTTTAAAATTAATGGTTATTTTTACCTATTTTCTATAAAATTGTTTATCTTATTTTTTTTATTCATCAACAATTACATTATTAACATTACATTATTAT
>Ga0099822_1000636_pt1 | contig 34846 bp, 12 predicted proteins | sample CowpeawhiteBW_FD_76839 | JGI IMG/M metagenome (GOLD analysis project Ga0099822, IMG submission 76839) | Root nodule microbial communities of legume samples collected from California USA - Cow pea white BW | ecosystem: Host-associated > Plants > Roots > Nodule | place: USA: California | collected... | reverse complement strand
TATCCAACAATGCTTCCCACTGCACTTGATGATTACAGTTTCAAAACCATTGCTTTATGGTGACAGAGTGAGGTTTCATCAAAAAATGGTGGCACCCATTGCTGTTTCTTCTCCAAAGTCCACGCTTTTGCAGAACCCCGTCTATTTGGGTGACTCATCTTCAAGTTTTTTTGGGGGATCTTTGAAGGGTCTTTGCTTGCATCTGAAACCAAGGCCACAAAGAAGAGACTTTTCCAATTTGGCTGTGACTTCTGCTTCTGCCACCCCAAGTGTCGCAAAGAGCAATTCTGGTGGCAGGATTTACTTCAACATCACTGGATTTCCTTTAGCTGCTGCTGCTGGCTCCCCCACCGCGCCGCCTGAGGCCACTGAGGAGGTCCTCCTCCGCATCCCTGGTGCGATCCTCAACCTCGTTGATAAGGACTACAACGTCGAGCTTGCGTGCGGTGATTTTTTCGTCATCCGCCTCCGGCAGGGAGACAACGTTGTCGCCGCGTACGCGCGCGTCGCCGAAGAGATCCAATGGCCTCGGGTTCCATTGAACCGAGGCAGAAGGGGCCTTTATGGCTTCGGTTCTTAACCGAGGCCAAAAGCTATGCTCTTTTGGCCTCGCCCCAATATGCTTCGGTTCCCGAACCGGTGCAAAATATTAGAAACAACCGCTGCCAAAGGTCTTTCCTGCACTGGTGTAAAGTTACATGATAATAAATTCAACGAATATGAAAATATGATCATTCTTAATAAAAATTTACAATTGTTTTGAATAAAAACCAAAGGCAGTAGGTACTCATAATAAAATGAAAGGAACATCTATAATAATATATAAATACGATATTTTATTTTTCTTTCTTTATATTTTAATTCTATTCTTAATTAATATTTAAAAAATTAATTACTTGATAAATAATTTATCTTTAATCTTTGTTCTAAAAATATTTTTTGTTTTTAATTGATATTATTTTTTAATTTTATATTTAACAACTATTTTAAAATTAATTATATATTTTTTATTAATCTTAATTTAAATTTATATTTAAAATTAATTATATATTTTTTATTAATCTTAATTTAAATTTATATAAAAGTTAAAAAAGACACAAGACGTGCCTTTATTTTCGCTTATTTGTGATAAAGCAGAACCTAACAAATGTTAAGGATGACAAAAAATGGATTGTAAGAGTTTGAACATTAGATCTCCATTCTCAAAATGATAAATCATTCTTATTAAGGGAAATGAAAATTTTTGTCATGCTCATATACAATAATCTAACTCGTTTATTATATATATATATATATATATATATATATATATATATATATATATATATATATAAAAGAAGATTCCATGCCACTTTATTTCATGACACTGTTTCTGTTTATCTCAATTGCATTAACCTCAACAACATCTCTTTGTGGAGAGCAAGATGAGTCATTTGTTCTTTGATTGTAAAGTTGTCTCTAAAATCTGGAACATGTGCAACAATTGGGTAAGGATCTTGAATGTTCACTATAATCAGCCTTGCGAAAGCTTTCTACATTTCCATGTATTGAAACTCAACCATAAAGGGAATGATATTTGGAAAGGGGTATGGGTGGTTGTCATGTGGAGTATATGGAAACATAGGAATAATGTTGTGTTTAGCAACGCCATATCTGATATAGAAGAAATATTTTGTATGGCTCAACTAAGAATGTGGGCATGGATGAAACATAAAAGCACTAAGGTAAGCTTCTTTTTTTCGGATTGGTGCATGTGTCCTATACACTACATCAGATCTATAACATAACAAACCATATAAATATTTGACTACAAAGGTAAGAACATTTGTAGGGTGGGTGGTTAGATGGAAGGTGGGAGGGAGGGGGAGGGGTTGAATTTTAACAAATATATTCCAGGTTTGTTTGGATACATGTGTGGATATAAAGGGCAGAAGGGACTGGAAGAATGGGCAATCGAAAACTACCCATAACAAGGAGAAGGCATGCTATTACAATGTCAAAGGGTGATTGCTAAAACACTCATAACTGGGATGAACACATGTCGAAGGCATAATTAGGAAAACAACAAGCAATGAACGAGGGATATTGATGCAACGGAAGAAATATGCAATGTGTTTCCAAGAGCACCCTGTGAAACCTCTATATGGAAACAAAGACAGTTGAATAATTTGATCAAAGTCCTGGAATCATAGCTAAGAGAAAGTGATGAATGGTAAACCAACCACAGAATTATAGTTGTGAAAAGATGTAGGGAGTATAGCAACACAATTCTTGTATGCTCTATTGAATATGCTTCCCTAGCAATGCACACATAAATCTATATCGCTTTAAGAGTTATAGATGTGATAGAAACACCTTCATTTGTTTGGTTGGTAGGGATCTTTGATACCAAATGTACATGTCATTAATCTTGATATATAAAGATAAAATGACTGGGAACACTTTATATATATTTTTTGTATACGGATCGGAGTATCCCAAATACTCCACTATACATATAAATACTTATATTTTGCTGATAAAAAAAAATAATCTTTAGGTTTTCCTTTTACTGTGCCTTCGTATATTCTCATTCTTCCCACATCTCCATATCCATGTCAGATATATATATATATATTTTGCACTTTACTATTCTTCCTTTATCACTCCCACTGATAATATAATATCAGTATTTCTTAATGCTCCTAAATGAAATATATGATTACCAAATGAAATAAAATAACTGAAAGGAAATTGAATAAAACTATGATTTCTTTACCTTTATACTTTTTAATAAGATAATACTCTCTTTTTTTCTTTTTCTTTTTCCTAAAAAGAGGATAAGTACATTTAACCAAGTGGAGAACCCTTATATTTTTATATTACAGACTATTGAACAGATTTGGTCAAATTGGGCGCCCACCTTCTTGACCAAAACAAAATAACTATCAAAATATTATAATTCGCATATTTTTTAATTAGTTAATAAATATATAATTCTTGTATTTTCCTACTTCTTGTTAAAAACTTGAAATTCCAACTTTCACAAATAATATTTATCAATTGAGACTTCACTTTCTTTCATAACCATAATAATATGTTGAATTTTTTATTCAGATTTGTAACTCAATTAAAACATGTATTCCATTCCATCTCTTCGTCGCTACTTCAATCTCTACAACCAAATATTGAATTCAAATAAACATACCTAATACATCATCTACAATGTGTTTTTAGAACCATTTTTTAATAAATATGAACTTCTTCAAACAATTCTCTCCCATTAAAATATCTTACTAATACCCATAATATTATACATGGTATCTCACTAATTTTTTCTTTACGTTTTTGCATTGAAACATAAAAAGTCCACCATTTCAGGTCTAATGCATTATTATTGATCCAAATAATATATAAAGCAACATGTTTCCAAATTATTAAAATACATTCTCTTACCAAACAATTCTTTTTTAAATAGAGTTATAATATTTGTTTTTTTCCTAGCACACTTAAACAAAAATTATACAATGTATCTTTCAAAATTTTGAAAATACAAGTATAATTAAACATTTCTTAAAGGACTATTCTACTTTCTATAATCTATTATTATACTAGAAATTTAAGACGTTATAAGTTATTATTATTATTATTTTTACATAGAACAATAACAATCATAACACGAATTTTGTCAAGTATGACTCTAAAGAATCTGTAAATCTTGTTTTACAAGCAAATAAGCTGCCACCACATTATTAAAAGGTTACTAAAGAAAATATTTGTAGCTTGGCACATGCACGCACAGATATATTAATTGTATGGTTGGTTTAGTTAGATTTATTGAATTTGAAATCTATAAACCTATTGCCGTACTCAATTTCAATTACATTCACTAAATAAAATTCAACATGATTAAAATGTCAACCCAAAATAAAATATGATTTCTGTATAACCTAGATATTTCCTCTTCCTACTGTTAGTACTATGTTCAAAACCCATGCATTGACTTTGAGTATTTAAATTATGGTTTTTTTTTTATGTTTTTATCCATTATGCCATTCATTAATGATAAATTGCAATAAAATAATTAAAGCAATAAATTACTGAAAGCTGAGTCCAATCCATGGCACTACGTGTATCTTCAGAACTAAGCAAGGTGCCTCAAAACGACAAAATAGGGTTGAATCAGCAAATACTTTGATTAAAAATGAAGAAATGGGCTCAGGAAGAAAAAACCAAGGGCATATTTGAAGGTAAAAAAAATCGGCAATGCTTTGTTTGACTTGATGATAATAGAGAAAAAAAATAAAAAAATAAAAAATTGAAAGAATATGGCCACGTGGTTCTTACCTTCGAGCAGAAATATAAAAAAAATCAAATTTTTGAATGAGACAAGTTCTTACAATTTAATCTAAATAGATATATCTTCTTCTTACATATTTGAGAACATTGGTACATTTACATTTAAAATCCTTTACAACTGTATTATTTAAAAAAAAAATAGTATAATAGTATCTCCTCATTTATAATTCATTATTATATACCTTTATTATCACAAATTATCTCTTCATGTTTATCAACTCGTACACTCCAACACTCCACATCGAGCTTCTGCTCCCAATAACGTTGTTCACGGTACGGTAACTTAGTGGTACACTCCACATCTAGCTTTTAGCTTCTGTGTCCCAACAGCGTTATTCATTGAAAAATTAAATGGATTGACCAATTTAATAATGAATGGATCCACCTTAATACACGGTGCTAATTAAGGACTAAGACTTACCTATACTCTGTTAATTACCAAAAAAAAATAATTACTGTATTCTTTGAATAATATATTATTTTTAACATCAATTATAGTTATTTTAATAAAAGAAAATCCAATCATTTAGTCATCAAATAAATATTAATTATTATATTTATCTATTATAATGAAAAAAAATAAAAAAATACATAATTCTATAACTAATATTTAATCATTATATGTTATTTGTCCAGATAATAATAATAACAGTTTCATGACTGAATATGGTTTATTACCAAAAAAAAAGAAGAAAAAGGGTACACTGCTGCAGGACTAATGGTAGCCATACCTAGTTTCTAGATACCGACAACATTATCAGAGAAACCAAGTCATCCTACTGCACAATTCCCGGTGAGAGAATGAATAGCATTTTATGATGTCATCCCCTTGAACAAAACTCAATACTCAATTGTTTACTAATATTTGCTATGTGAAAAAGAAATCCTGACGTTTTTGCAGAAAGTGAGGATGATGAATACGTGGAAGCATCCTGTGCACAGACATAAAATTTTTCTAAAAGTAAAACAAGAGAGAGAGAGTGAGAGTATCTTCCATTTACAACCCATTGTCCTTGCATTTTTTGGGAGTGTACAATTGAATGATTTTAAAGATTGCATTACAAAATACTCTATCTTCTTCACATATTTTAGTGTGTTTGAAGGCATCTACAGTGGCAGCAGATTTGTTTGTCAAGTCCATCACTTCCTCTTCAAGGAAAGAATCAGAATCAAGCTTCAAACAAGGAGTAACTTACAAATGTTCTATCATTTTATCAAGACTCCCAATCTCTTCCTTCAACCCACCGAATCAAATTCAAAATAATTTGTCGGAATAGAAGATAATTCAAGCCAAGCAACCAAAAAACAAAAAGAAGCAATCCACTAAAATTATCAAATAAGTAAAGAATCAACTTCTCACAATCTCTCAAATAGCTGACAATATAATTCTTTAACCTTTACTTCTTATTCCTGTCACTAAAAATCCATCCCTTACAATAAAAAGCAGAAGGGCACAGAGTTGTCATAGTAAAACTACTTACACAGCCTTTTAGAATCCTCACTCTGAAAACGTTATATGAAACAAAAAGCCCAAAAAGTAAACAAAAAAATAAAAGATAAAAAAAATCACGGTTTTTCATGGAACACAGCTGCCAAACCGGACTGTGAGCTCTTTGGTTTTATCTCCAGTGGCTTCTGAACCACCAATTTTGACTTTGATTTTTCATCATCTTCACGGGAAGTTTCGCATGCAGCAGCAGTTAACAACAACGCTTCCGCAAGCTGCTTTTTCTCTTCGGTCTCCTCTTTGACTCCACGCGAGCATGTGTAGGGGGAGAGCCATTTGGCTTTGACGTATTCCGCTTTTCTCCACGGCGGAACATGCATGCACCTTTTCTTCAGACTCAGTTTCGCCGCCTCCGAAGCGATTGCCACGATGCTCTGCAACCGGTCGCACGTGCCGACGAACACGTAAGGAAGAGTATGGAGGATCGCTTTGTATGTCTTGGTGGGTCGAGCAATCTCGAATTCTGATCTGAAGTCAACGTCAACCACCACCCGCTCCTTTCCCATTATCACATCAATGTATTCATATTCACCTGCACAAATCAATTAATTTATCAGCAAGACCCTAAATTAGAATTTCGTGTTTGTTTGAACGATTAATTCCTTAAGCCATATTTTCCAAACAGAGAGAGAGAGTGTGTGTACCGGCAGGGCAAAACGTTGATTTTTCCCAGCGAGATTTGCATACAGAAGCGTCGTATCCGAGAGCCAACAACCCTTCAGTGACGATCTTTCTGCAACAACCGTCCTTGCGTTTGCACGTTGCCTTGTTCTTCTCAATGATCTTTGTAGTGTCCGCTAGCAAATTCCTCTCATACACACTCGCACATGCCACCAAACCCTACCAAATAACACAAAAAAGCAACATAAGGAAAACGGATTGCGCAGGGGAAAAATAAATTACAGAGCAATTAATTCAAAATACCTTGAGGATTTCCTGTGTTTCACCAGAGGAAGAATAACTCGAGTCGCTAAAACTACCAAACGCTTGCGTTTCGGCGTCAGAGCTATCCTCGAAGCTGTTGTAGCGGTTACGCGCGCATTTCACGGCAGCGGAATGCTTCTCGTGATTCTCCTCCATGAAACTCTGCACCATCTTCGCCAGACACGCTGAGCTAGGTTCGAAATCAGCGAAACCATCTTTGCCGGAACGCGGCAGCTCCTCGGCCACGATCTTCTCTGCCGCCGAATTGCGGAGGACGCCAGAGAACTGGCGCTCCAAGAGTCGCTTCAGCCGCGACTTCATCACTGGCTTCACCGGCTCAAGCCGAATGGCCTCCTCGTGAACGGGCGAATCAATTGGCTGAATCTTCATTGTGAAAGGCATGATGACGATATATGACTGTGTTTCGGAACACAACTAGTTTCTCTCGAGTTTCAATTCTCCCTCTCGTTCATTTCCGAAGCACGAACTTGATTTTAAATTGGGAGTCAGAACAGATAAAAATACTAATCTATATAATCTATTTGAAAGCTAATTAAATCTTTGAAACTGAAACTCTGCAGAAGCTGGACCGCTATTTTGGATTTCAATGTGCACAAACAACTTTGCAGTAAGTTGACTAGAAACTGCAGATTTTAGCTAAATGAGAGATACAACAATTATGATATGTAATAAATGCTTTTCTGGCAGAACAGTCTTCGTTCTAATTTGTTTGAATTATTTCAAAAGGGACGATAATAGAATAACTAATAAACTCTCGGCAAGTTAAATCGCTTTTGCTTAGGGTTTCTACCAGATAAGAAGGTTGGGGCTTCCAAACAAGCGATGGCTGTTATTCTTTAGGAAATCGAGATCAGCAGCCGGAGCATCCATAATCTCCGGTGAGTGGCTGAAATTTTCCGATGATAGTGGCGGCGGCGACAACGGAGAGTGGAGAGAGAGTGTTGATTGATCTTTTGTTTGTTTGTTTGGCAGTGGAGCGGTGAGGAAGGACAGGATAAGGAGCGGATCAGAAGGGATGGTGTATTTAAAAGCAAACGACGAGAGAAGGGTAAAGATGCCACGTGTGTGTCTTCCACGTGGCGGATTATGATGCTGAATTCCAGAAATACCCTCCTCATTTCCTATTGGTTCGCGGTCACGACGGTGGCATGAGATGAGACAAACTGCGTGCAAAAATCTTCATCCTTTCGGGGTTATTTTGGGTATGGACGTTGAAGCGCGTGAATCTGATATGACGAAAATACCCTTACTAAATTGCAAAAGGATAAGTTTATTTAGCATAGAATTAGGTCCAGGAGGAAAAGAAGTGAAAGGGTGATTTTGTCCTGTGAATTAACGATGCGTCTGAAGCAGTAGTTAGAGTTAATGGATTGACCAAATTAACCCATGTCGTCACTAGTTTGGTTGGTTTAATGTCGATTTCAAGTTTATGAATTTTTTGACAGTTATACAGAAAATGTCATAAAGAGTGTCTTGTCCCGAGGTCACTTACATGATAAAATAATTTAAAACAATATTCTCATTTATTATGAAATAAAAGAAATATCAGCTAGTTGGTGCAATAGTTTTTGTGATATTATTTAAATGTTACATCAAACAATAGAGAATTATTAGGTTAATCTTTAACTTGCTTAACCTGCATTATCTGTGTACACACACACAACATATAAAAGAAGAATTAGGTTATTCAAAATTAATTATTTTTTGTCTCAATTCTTTTAATAGTAACAACTAGCAATACAAATGAATGCTTGGAATAAAAATAAATAAACGAGTTTAAACAATTAAGTATTTATTTGTCGGTGAGTTAATGTTATTTAAAAGTGAAAATATTCATTGCAAAATTTGAAAGGTACTATTATGTCTTTTTATGATAATTAAATGCTTATTTGTCCGTGAGTTTCAACGTCATTTAAGAATGAAAGTATGTACGAAAATTTTAAAACAAAAATTAAGTATTAAGCTTTTTATGTTCTTTATTTTCTCTAACCGTCGATTTTCTTTCAGTTCAACATTTAACCTGCTCTCATATTATGTCCGAAATTCTTTCATTTTGTTTCTTTCTTTTGTTCTTCCTCTCCTTTATCAATTTTACAAGACACATCAAATTTCATAATCAACGTAACATTTTCATCTCAACAAACATAACATATTTTTTTTATTCTTATTTAAGCACTTGTTTTTGTTAGGACCTAATTTATTTCCTTGTTCGTATACAACACGTATCTCTAATGGTTGCATCACTGGTTTGAATAACACTTACGGTATCATTACAAAGTCTCAATAAGATATTTCATTTTTAAAGCGAAAATAACAATACTAACAATACGTGGTAAATATGAATTTTTAGAATAAAAACTAAATTAAAAACAATCAAATTTTCATTTGCGGGTGAAATTTTAAATAAATGAGTATGAAAGTAATTTCACACTTTTCTCTATGTTTTTTCAATACTTAATTTTCAATCAACCATTTGCACATTTCTCGCACTTTCTTTCCTTTCATGTCTCCATTTATTTTCCTTTTTCTGATTTCTATTTGAGATTAACCAAACTTTATCATCGGTTCGAAGGTCTTCCTCTAAACTAACTAGAACATTTTTAAATTTTTTTTTTACCAGAATTTGCTTTATTTTGTCGGTGACAGGTGACACCTAAGTCTCTAAGGATTTTATTTTATGCAGACTATTTTAAATAAAATCTTACATAAAAAAACTTCATCGCGAATTCTATTCAATACCTTTTATTTTTTAAATATGAAAATAACAATTAAAAGGTTTAAATATACTTTTTAATTCTTTGAATTTAATTTTTATGAAAGACTTTTTACTTTTAGTTCTTTCAAAATTAAAACTGGTTACCTTTTTTTATCATAGTTATCTGACTCTTGTTTAGAGCTGACGTATCCTGAAAAAAAAAATCTAAGTGATAATTTCATTTATACGAAAATGTTATCTTTTAATTGATAATTTTATTCATTAACAAACAAAACTTGTTTATTCACTTATTTACCATCACAAATAATTAAATCGTTTTTATTTTATTTGTAGATAATTATATATATTTTTTAAATAACGGTTACATAAAATTTCTTGATATTATTCTTTTAAAAACAGTTTATTTATTTAATAGAATACATAAACAGTTTATTTTATTTTTAAATAATTAAATAATTAATCTTTTTAAAATTATTTTTAAATATTACATGTGTATTTTAAATTGTATTATTTTTCTATTTTCAATTAATTATTCATAAAAATAATAGAATTTTTTTTCAATGTAATAAAGTGTAATATAATGTCTGTATTTAGTATATTAAAAAACTATTTAATTATATTTGTATTTGTTTATTTGTCTTAATTTAGTTGCACTATTAATAAAAGTATCAACTAAATTCCTCGTTTGTATTTGTCGTAAATAGACACATTATTGTGTTTTGAATAATTGAGAGACTTAATTAAATTTAAAAAATTCACATTAATATATTTTTTAAATTGAGAGACTTGGTTGAACTTTCTGTTAATAAAGGAATAAAATGGATTAAAACAAATAAATAATAGGGAAAAAAAGTAATCAAGTAACATAATTTTTTTATTAAATATATCTTTTATATATTCTAAAACTGATGCCACAACTAAATTAGTTCTTTAAAAATTCAAAAGAGTAAAAGCAAAAAAATAAATTAAAAGATATCACATTGAAATTTATATATTTTACAATAACCAAAAATAACAATTTCAAACCTTATAAACAAATTATAAAATAAAAATTAAGACAAACTCGTTTTATAAAGAATAAAAATATATTTAAGTTTAAAAACAATTATTGTTTAAAACAAATAAAAAGTGTGAAAATATAAAAGAATTAATAAGTGAGAAAATTTTAATATAAAAAATGGATACAACTAATTGCATGATACTAAACTCAAGTTAGAGGTAACTGAGTGCAGAGAGTTAAGCACTAAGTTAAACAGACGTGTAGCATCAAAAAGTCCACTTAAGAAGAAATTCATAAGACCTAAATAGCAAAACAAGCCTAATGGACCAGAGTCAACCTTTGCACTAGTATGTGTTTGAATCTAGATCGGATTGAGTTTAGGTCAAACCAATGTTAATAAAGTTTGAGACAAGTCAGATCCATCTCATGCAAAGTCGAGTCGATCTAAGTCACAAGTCAGGACAAATCATTATAGGTTGAAGAATTAAGATGAAGTAGCTCTGACCAAAATTTGAGACAAATCGACTTAAGCTAAAGGTTAAAAGAAGTTGACCCAACCTAAAATTAATCCAAGTCCAAAGTTAAAATTAAGTATCACTCATTAAAAACTTGAACCAAATTGAAACCAACTTTACAAGAGTTAATTAAATTAACCTTTTACCTATTCTAAAAATCTTATATTTAGTAATTAATTAAATTCTAATTTCATTTTCACGTGAAATAATACTAAATTTTACATGAAAATAGGTTGTTCAAATAAATATTCCAACCTAAACCCAATTTTTATATTTGTTACAGCCTCTTCAAAACAATAATCTTACATCATTTTAATAAGTATTAGTAATTAAAATTTTACAAATTTATCTATTATTTATCAAATTACATTTTCTTTTACTTTAATTGAAAATAATAACTTATTACTAATCAAAGTCATTTTTTTTAATATTTTAACTAAATGTGATTAGATATACTTAAAAATGCTATTTATAGGTCAAGTGTTGGAAATTAATCTTTTTCAAAAATATTATTATATTTTTCGAACTAATTACTAAAGTTCACGATCAATTAAAACTTCTTCCTTTTAGTTCACTAACACATTTTTTATGATTTTCTTTATTTAATTTCTTTTCAAAGACATATATGTGGTCTACTTTTTATATTTTAGTATAATTAGTAATTTAGTTTATTTAATTTGCTGGTTTGATTATTTTGGTTTCTTTATTATTTTTTATTCAATTTACTTCTCTAATTTTTTTAAAAAGTTAAATTTTTGTCTTCTGTAAAGTCCTCTTATTTTAGTCCCAATATTTAAGGGATGTCCCAAGGTCTAATGGGCCTAAGGGGCCTAAGGGTTGGCCCATAGGGAGCTAAATGACCCAAGACCTGCCCTAAGCAACTCACTCGTATCATTGCAAAAAAATAGTTCTCCCTTACTTTCTCTTTGAGCAGTTGTGAAACTCTGCTAGGGTTCAGCCACTGTTTCTCATCAAGTGAACTCAGACCAGTTCTCTACTCTTCATAAGTCAGCTTCCAACTCATGCTCTTGCTCCATTTTGTTCATTCTTCGTTCCAACGAAGGTTGTCTTAATGAACTTGTTTTAAGCTCATTCCACTGTTTTCCAGCCCTCAAAGTTATTGTTTGAGCTACTGTTCGTCATTGTTCGGGTGTCGAAGTCCTCTGCTAACCCCTCTCCACGTAAGGAAAGCTAGGGTTTCACGTTATTTCTATTTTATGCGATAAATGTTTTATGAAATATGAGAAAAGTTTGAGGAAAACGTTAGTTTTGAGTTAGGGGTTCAAATATTCATGAAACTGTGATATTTGACGTTATTTATCGTATTCTGATGCGTCGCACAGTCACTGGGCGAGTTGACTTGGTCGTTGGGCGACTGTGTATTTTTCTGATATGCGCAGTTTTAGTAAAATTGACTTTCCCGACTCATTAACCGTTGGATTGAGCTCAAATTTTGACATTTCGTTCATAACATGCTATTTTATGGTTTGACCGGTTGGATCGTCGATTAGATGTTTTTAGATTGAGAAATGTGTCACGCATTACTGCATTGATTTTTGGTTTTGGTGATAATAAATTTTCTTAGGAATTTTGGTGTAAGAATTATGGTTGTGGGTTGTGCTTGATTGTATGGAATTTCAGGTACTTAAATGTTGGCACTCATTTATTTGGGATGAATACTATTTTGTGATATATGTATGTCTTTGTATGCATTTATAAAGTATGAGATGAATGAATTTGCATGAGTGATGTGATTCATGGATTGTGAATCATGAACTTGGATAAATCTTGACATGCGATATCAATGAAATGGTTGGTATCAAAATGGCATGGTATTGGTATGAAGTACAATTCCATATCATGGATTGGGAAGAATGAGTTGGAATGGATTCAACATGGAATATGAATGTGGATTTGGTTATAAAGGTTGGCATGAGAGTTATGTGCATGATAAATAATACTTGATTGATGGAGTATGATTGGTCTGTGTCAGTGCATAATTCCATGAGCCTCTAGGTGAGACCTCATGGTGGTGCTTCAGTGGTCGGGACGTAATTCCATGACCTCTGTTAGTGAGATTTCATAGTGGTGTCCCATCTATATAATTTGGTAAGGATTCAAGGTAAGGTTGCATCCTAACACTCTAAGAAGTCAGTTAGTCTCACTTAGAGTGGACAGACTGACTCTTGTGGTGAGAGTAGCAGGAGGCCTGTACTCATTAAGGGTTAACCTTGTGTGTGGGGATCGAGACATTGTACCACTTGTAACACTTAGCTCGGAGGTGAGCATCTCGGGGGTGAGATAAAATATCCACCACAAGTGCAAGCATCCGTTGAATCCGACTAGATTATATGTAATTCGGATGAGTTGAGTCTGAGTCTAGTGTATTGTTTGAGAATTCATAACATGATTGGTTGATAAATATTGTTTGGATTGTGTGATAACATGTGACTGCATAATAAATCGTTTCTACTCTAGCTTATCTTGTTGCTTGTTCGGTTGTCTTGTATGTGGTTCTTCTCCTTTTGTGATGATCATCAATTTATTGATGTGAGCAGATGCGAGAGGCACTCGAGGTCAATAAGGAAGGGATGATTCTGCTGCGTAGTCTGCCTGGACTGGATTCTACTACTTTGGGCTTTGTTATAAGGCTATGGCTCATGTATTTGCTTGGCCTTTAATTTTAAATTGGAGTATTGTTGAAATTTGTATCTTATTTGGCTTATGCCATCGTGCTGTACTTTGAGAATTGTAATGAGTTATACTTATGTTCCAAGATGGCGCTGCTATGTTATTCTGTGTGACGTTTTATTTAATTAGGGTTATCGATTAAATGAGACGTTACATCTTCAATTTTTTAAAATTGTTTATTATTTAAAAAAATTTCAATTTAATCCCTCTACTTAAACTTTTGATTCAATTAAATTCCACTATTTTTTTAAAACGATCAAATTTTGTTCTCTCCAATTTAAAATTAAATTAGTAATTAAATTTAATTAAAACTTATATATATATATATATATATATATATATATATATATATGGTAACAAAATTAGAATTTATAAATCAAATTTCTCCATTTAAATGTAAAAAATTTGAATATAGTGAAATATAGTCACGATTTTAAAGATACACAAGAGGGTTACCAAATAACTATGAAATTAAAAACTTAATGAGAAATGAGATTGACTCTCTTGGAGATATCTATTTCCTTATTTTTTCCTTATATATATATATATATATATATATATATATATATATATATAATTCACTGTAAAAAGTTGATTAATTAAAACCTTATATAAACAATTTTAATTAAATGTACGAAAACAACACTGTATGAACTTCTAAAAGCAAACAAACTGCTATCTGTGAATGAATTAATCAGGGAGAGTTATGTTATGCCCGTGTATAATAAATTTACACTATTCTTTTTTATCCTTGATCGAACATGATTTTTTTTTATCTATTTTTTCCACTTTATACCTCTCGTTTGGATGTGTATCAAGGTCATTTTTTTTTTCATAAAGAAATTATCCTATATTAAATAAAAAACTATTAGCACGTGTGGTGGTGCGTGTGGCACATGTTTGCCTTTTCAAAATAAAAGTTTGTATTCCAAATCTATGAAAAACACGATTAAAAATAAAAACCGATACAGTTTCTATCAACAAAAATGAATAAATATTTTATATTAAATGACTTAAAAATATACGGACCTTTCTTTCATGAATTGACAGTCACTTTGATTTGTACTAATTTTTTTGGTGTTTCATTTTTATAGTTGTTGCTTTAACAAATGATCTTGCTTTAGTCGTTGCCTTTGGCAAAATATAGAACATTTTTTCCCTCTTTCCCTATTGAGAGCAGCAAAAGCAAAAGTTTGGTCCTGTATTTTTTTCTACTTTATTGACATTAGAGTCAATATATTTTCATCTTGAAATCATGCATGTTAGGAACTTAGTCTAATGGGATAATAATTCATGTGACCAACCTAAAAAGCAGTACCGAAAAAGCAACTAGAGATGGTGAAAGTTGAGTATGTTCTCATTCTTGCTCAGTAAAATCTAAAATTAGTCTCACAAGATATAATAATGACAGAATAGAATTTGTATTTGAATTTCTAAAAGTATTGCTATTTTTATTTCTTATGTGGGATAATTATATAATCAAAGAATAAAAAATATATTATATTTTTAAAATCATTTAATTACTATTTGAACGATGTGATAGGTTTATTAATTTTTATAATAACTACATACATTGAAAATATTTTTTCATGTACTACCAACCAATGGTGGACTTTCATAGGCACTAAGGAGCCATTCTCCCCAATTTTTTTTTATATTTATATAATTTTAAATATATTTTTCAAAAAATTAATATTTGTAATATATTTCATGTATTTGATATTGTAATAAATTTGTATACATCTATATTTATATAAGAAGAAGTTTTATTTTGAGTTATTCATATTTAATTTTTAATTGTATATTTTAAATGTTTTTAAATAAAAGTAATTATTTTATTAATATTATCTATTAAATGATTATTTGTGTAATTTAACTATTTTTTATTTGATTATTTTTTTGAACTTATTCATTATAAATTATAATTAATGATAAATTAGAATTAATTATATTAAATTATAAAAAATATTTATATTTAATTTTATAATTATAATAATAACAATAACAATAACTATATATATATATATATATATATATATATATTTTTTATTATCATGAAAAAATAAATACAATGTTTTTACTAGTTTATATAAAATTTTTGAGATTATTTTTTTGATTTTTATTTTCGCTCAAAAATATCAAGTTTGTACCTTAGTTTTATTTGTCTCGATTTGGTTTCGATTTTTGAAAAAATTATATAACTTTGTCATTTTGGTTAAATTTTTTGAATTGAATTTTTCATCAAAATTGAAGTTGTGAATAAGGATAGTTTGATCTATTGGTGTAATTGACATAGTCCTAATATTAATTTTGATGAAAAATATTTCTTTCGCTTCAAAAAATTTAACGAGAAGAATCAAAGTACATCAATATTTAAAAATTCGGGACAAAATTGAGACTTAAAAAAACTAAATGAGAAACTTGACATTTTTTAACTAAAAAATGGATCAAAAGAGTAATTCAACCAAAATTTTGACATCCTAAATAATTGGCTGAAGATCCGTCACTACTACCAACATAACAACTTTTGCACCAATAGTGTATTTTATTGAACCATAATTAAAATGTTTCCTTTTTCATGTATCTTATCGAACACTTGACATTTTTTTCAATGATTTTTTAAGCATTTATAATGACACTACTAAAATTTCTTTAAATGTTATTCTTAATTTTTTTTAAATATTTACAAATTTTTTTATAAAAAATAATTTACAAAATATAAAAAAAATTTTTTATTATAAAATATTTTTTTAAAAAATATTTTTAAAAAAAAAAAATAAAAAAATGTGAATTTTATAATTTTATAAGAAATAATTATCCATTTAAAAGTCCTAAAAAAACAAAACAAAAAGAAAATCCTTTTTTACAATATTTTATAACAAATTTGTAAAAGAATTCATAGAATATAAAAAAAATATTTCAATTTGTATTTTTTCCTTTTCATTTATTAATAAAATTAATCTTTTAAATCTTAAAAATATTTAACTTGAGTTTTTCTTTATATGTTTATGTGAAGTAAAGTTAAAATGCGAAAAACATACATTTTTCATTTATAATTAAATGTAAGCCCATGTCCGTGAATACATCCTAATTAAATTCTATTTTAGGCTTATCTTTTTACATCCTTTTTAAAGAAAAATTATATTGGGAGTTAATAAAAGATGATTGTGTAATGTAAATAAAAAAAATTTAGCGGCATCTTTCGAAATTTTGAATTCCTTTTAATTTTAACCAAACAAATAATATTATATTAATAGATAATAATATAATGTTATTAAATTAATATATAAAATAAAATTATATTTATTAAAAACAAAGTTAAATATATAAAAATATATATAAAAGTAATTGTTAATAAAAAAAATTATAAAAATAATATTAATTTTTTAAAATTTAATAAATAATTATATTTTAAAAGATAAAATTGATATTTTAAAATATGGATACAAAATATAAAATTTATTTATATATTGTTATAGATTTACTTAATTAAAACAATGTCATTTGGGACACTCGTCTAATTTTTTAAAAAAAATTATTTTTATACATTATAAATATATGATATGATGGCAGAAAAAAATCACAATCATCATCGTTTGTGTTAATTTTTTAATATTCACTCTATTTTATGACTATTTTAAATTTGGGTTAAATCAAAATTTATTCAAAATCATAAATTAGAAAAACAATGAACCAATTAATTTTCATTAAGTAGTTGAAAATAAATTCATTTACAATTTAAAATTATCCATTATTGTAAGACTCATAAAATAAAATATTATGTATCCGTATAATTTTAAGTGTTACAAAAGTCATACAAATATTTTATTCATTTGGTTATTATGATATAGTCAAATGTTTAAATTTTTTAGAGTTAAATAATTATATATATATATATATATATATATATAATAATAAATTTACATCAATATAATAATCTCAAATCATTTATTGATGAACTGATAAGAAATAATAAATTATATAATCTCAAGATTTTTTCTAATTCTAATCATTACATGTACAATAGTTTTCATCCACTAAATATAACAGTTATAGTCTTAACTTTTAGTTTATTTATTATAATATGGTTCAATATCAATACACTTACTTAATATACAAAGTATTAAAGTAATGTATATGTTTAATGTAATTAAATGCCTCGAGGTGCATTTGTTTCGATTGAACAATATATATGACTCACACACACAGATTCCTTAAATTGTATAAGCCTCCATAGCCTTTGATTATTACAATATGAACATATACAATCAATTTACATACAAAAGTGTTAAAAAATATATTTAATGCAATTAAATACCCAAAATGCGCCCACGTTATTTTTTGTAATTTTTTTACCAGTCTACTCTGTAGTATATCACATCTCACGTATACACTAATGACAAACAAAAAAAAAACATTGATTAAACTATAACTATATAAAGACATGTTTCACAAATAAAATTAACATCTAAAACAATTTGTGACCAATACATGCTAACGTGTTCAATACGTCACAACAAAAAAGGTAACCATAACAAGATTATGATAAAACCTACCTTAACAAGGAAATAACTTGTTTTGAAGAGACCATGCACGATATTATGATAAAATTTAGAGAAGCAATAAGAAAACATTTATAACAATAATGCGACATATGACAGAACGAGAACAACATAAATAAGACAATGTTGTGAGAAGAAGAGAAAAATAATTACGGTGCGAAGAAAAGGTGAAAAGAACGACACAATAAAATTGCATAAAAAAACAAGTGTGAAGTTTTAATTAAATATAATGATAATTTTGTTAAAAATATCTAAGTGTTACTCAAAGTCCCATATTAGATACAAAAGAAAAAATTAGACATTATAAAAATAAAAATTCATAACAACATTATCTTCAAGTTTTGGTGTCTAGTGTCTTATATGTATAAAACTAATGTCGTATAACTATACGTAATCATAGTTCTCGGTATCAATAATCCTTTAACCCATATATAACCCAACATCTTTTTCATAAAACTATTATTCCAAATATCTTAATGATAATAAATATGAAATAATTGTTGTATTACGAGGCACGAAAAAACTGTGTATCTTGTGACTGAAACAGCACTCACATTGTTTACGTATATAGAGTGCAAAGAAAGGCGTTTCTGGTTAAAAGGTGCACTAATGTATCGTATCGTAGCTTGGTTAGAGCTTAATGATAGTGGAAAGTGTTGAAGACGGAACAAAGTGGGCAACAAGAAGTTTAAGGAAAGGAAAATAGGTGGTGAAAGTTGATTCACCGAAACGGAAAAGCATTAAAGTTTGAAGGTAAAGAGCATAGAAATATTGAGTGGGACCCAATTGAAATGTTACATATTGTAGGAGGCATTGTGTTAGCTAGGTAGTGATGTAGTGCATTTAGGAAGACAACAAAATCCTTTGATACGTACGCCTACAGTATTCCTTTTTTATCAACCCACTCTCCTCCAAAACCGCGTTCTCCCTGCCCTCTGTTTCCGTTTTATTTTTTTTAAATCTTAATATTCTTCATATGCTTTCTTTCCATCAAATCAATCAAACTCACTTTTCCATTTAGTTTATCAAACTTCTCGTACACGTTCTCTCATAAATTAACAGTAAGTTTTTTTTTAGATTTTTGAAAAATTGAAAAGAAAAAATACACTAATGTCATGATTCATTGAATGATCCTCCGGTTCTACAGTACAGTGACCTTTTGATTATGTATTTTGGACGGTTAATTGAAGTGTGGGATAACAGTATTGGCCTTAACTTTTAAGCTTGAAATGAGATATTTCAAAATGTTAATGTTTAAGTGAGGTGTACAATTTGTAAAATTGGGTAAGATAGGTAACTATGTTGACAAAAAATCATTTGTAAGATATGTATCGACTCATTTACCCATTCCTAACGATTGAGTGTACATTGATTAATTATATAACAAAAATTAAGGACATGATTATTTATTTTTCCTTCAAGTTATGTATCTGAAAAAAAAACATCGTGTATAAATGATTTCGGCAAATAAAATAACTATTATGTGATTTAATTACCATGTAATATTATTCTAGTATTGCTATACGTTTTGCTTCTTTTTTTTCTTCCTCTTTTTGCGTTTAATTTTAAATATTGTACGTTACTATATGTTTTTTTTAAATAAATTGGGACACAAGATATAGTATCCGATTTTAATTTAGCACATATATTTTAAAAAGGAAGTTAAGATTCTATTTTATCCTAGCTATAGAAATTATATATTTTTATTATTTAGTTATTTATTTATGAAAATATCATTATTTATCAAAATTGTTTCTTATTATTCCATTTGAAATGTTTTTTGTTCTTATTTTTTCTTGTACTTGATTTTTTTAGGGTAAATTATTTTTATGTATAATTACTCATTTGGTATTCCAATTTTTTGATTAAATTCAATTTGATCTCCATATTTTTGGTTTGTTTAGTTTAGTATCCAAATATTTAAAATGATTCAATTTGGTCATCTTCGTTAAGTTAGAGTTAACACCATGTCCGTAAGGGACATGTGTTGAGCCGTGAAATTTTTAATTTTTTTTTAATTTTTTTTAATTTTTTTAAAACTTTTTTCAAATTTTTAATTTTTTTTTTCAAAAAATTTTAAAACTGCCATGTGTCAGTTTATTGACTTACAATGATGACATGTGACAATGATAATAATTATTTTCAATTTAGTCCTCTATTTAAATTTTTGGTTCAATTTAATACCTCAATTCTTTCAAACTATCTAATTTTGTCCTTTCCAATTTGAGACCAAATTAGTAACTAAGTTTAATTATAATTTATATATACATGTTAAAGTAATTGTTTTGAATTTATACATCAAATTACTACACCTAAATATTCAAATTATTATATTTTTTACAAGTATACAAAATTTCAGGTGTAAAAAATTACAAAGGTAAAAAATGTAAAAAATAAAATAATTTAAATATTTAGGTGAAATGATTTGATGTATATATTAATAAAAGTTATTGTAACATGTATATATAAGTTGTAATTAAGCTTATTTACTAATTTGGTCTTAAATTAGAGAGGACAAAATTGGATGTTTTAAAGCATCGGAGTACTAAATTGAACCAAAAATTTAAATAGAGGACTAAATTGAAAACAACTATTACCACTGTCACGTGGTATGACGGTAAACTGACATGTAACAGTTTATAAATTTTACAAAAAAAAATAATAATAAATAAAATAAAAAATTATATGGCTTGACGTGTCTTGTAGGGACACACGGTGGAGATGACCAAATTGAATCTTTTTACATAATTGAGGTACTAAATTGAACAAACCAAAAAGTATGAGGACCAAATTGAACTTAACCAAAAAATTGGAGTACCAAATCAGTAATTATACCTTATTTTTATTAAAAGTGAGTATAATACATTGTTCATTTAATAAATTTTATGAAATGAAAATGGAAAACATGTTGGAGTAATTATTTATGATTTTGTTCTCAAGGTTGGCTCACAACTGGTTGGGTTAAAAATGAATGAGATCAATCTTGTTTACTTTATGGCGTGTAAGAAATTGTGAAACTCAACTCAACTCATCACGGATTGGTAAATTAAATGTGTTAACTCACTAACTTATCTAAAAGTAAAAAAATGAAATGAAAAATTGTCATTTTTTAGTTAAATTTAGAAGCTTATAATGAAAAGTAAGTGATCGTGTGTAAACAATAAAGAAAGAGGGAAGAGCGGAGGAGTGCGAAGCAATGTTAGATAAGCGCGAAAGGAATGCACAGGAATACGAAAGAACATGGAGGTGCACACAGGAGCAGCAGAGGACCAAATCAAAGGTGATTGGACCTAATGGAAAGAAGATCAAACAACCACCGGTCCAACAATGGTGGTCAAGAATCACAGACAGAATATTGCTTGTCATATTAACATAGCAGTGAATGTGGGAGTGATAGAGAAATCTGTAATGTGAAAGGGGCAAAGAAATTAGGATTTTTTCAGTTTTGAAAGATAATCTTTTTAAAATATAAGTGGATTGCAGGTTAGCTCACTGTAACCTGCTCAATCTCGTTTAAGTATTGAATTAAATGAACCTAATTCATTTTGACTTATAGTTGACATATCTAATTGTCATTAATTAAAATCATTTCATCAGTGTATATGTAACACTGGATTCTATTATTAAAAAGATTTTTGACAAAAAATTAGGCATTATTTAACATAATATTAGTTTATTTCATTGTATAAAACAAAAAAGCATAATAATAATAATAATTTATTGTTACTATTTATAAATAGTGAATTATAATAGTATTATTTTCATTTTCTATTTTCTAACCATACTGCTTTTATTTATTAAAATGATATACATGACTTATGGAGCTATGTTGGTATAACGACCAATAATAGTGTCTGGGTAAGACAAACGTTTGTATATCCATTCCCACATGATTGCTAGTGACAAAATTGATGAATTTGATAAACAATGGTCTTAAAAGTTCAATTCATCCTTACTTATTTCATAGAAATTCATATATAGTTTATTTATAAACATTGTTTTATGGATGATTATTCGCTTCGTACAAAAACACAATATTATCTCGTTCTATAGTACAATAAATTTAATTTATATTTAAAAATATCAATAATAATAGTTCAATTGGTAATTGTATTTAATTATACTATTTATAATCGGCTTCATTGCTTTTGAACTGATAATAACTTATGATGGTAATGGCCCAATGCATCAACTTTACAATGGTAAGAAAATTATTAATAAAGAAATAATTAAATAAAAATGTAACACAAATTTCATATTTATTAAAACCAATCTATTTGCTTGATATAGTAATATTTTAAAAATAATTATACAATTCTGTGCAATAGATAATTATTTTATATTTATAGTGTTAAAAATATAAATAACTAATAATCACAAATGTAAAAGAAACTTATTAATAAATTATACTTAATTTAGCTCACCTTAAGTTTATCTCATTCATCACCACTATCTGCAGATGTTGTGAAATATAACTATTCTTTGACGATTCCTTTGTCTCCAACATTTTATAGGATTTTATGATTTTACTAAGGTTAACATTTTTGCACTATTTCTAAGTTTACAAATTTGAATCATGTTTCTTAAACTTGTGTCTTTTTCCTATTAGGGATTGAAATATTCCTCACAATCTTAATATATAAATCATTTACCTAAAAAAATGCATGTACAACATTGTGATCCAGCAAGCCTTGGGCTAGTTGGTAGTTAGGAGAAGATGGATGCAAAATGAAATGACCAAGGGAACTTATTTCATGGGTTGGTTTTCATCCGATGTTTTCTCATTTTCTTTTCCTCTTTCACTATTGTTTTCAAACAGCTGAAATTTTCATTATCCTCAGTTTTCTCTTTGTTTACTTCTCTAAATCAATGCAGCAAAAACATCAATGACTCGACTCCAAAATATATGAAAAGAAGATACGACAGATACACTTTACTAAAATAAATAATTGGAGTTACATCTTTTAGATTTGGTAATTAGTTTTTTTTTTTAAATTTTGTTTGACATTAACATCTGAAAGATTAAATTTAGATATTTATCAGCATTCATAGACAGATATCAAAATCAAACATTTTCAGAAGATTCACTTATATTCATCACAAAGCATTCTTATATTGACAGAAATTATGTTGATTACACGATGACAATGGTGCTCCATATTTTACCATACTATATTATCTGTATTCATACATAACATTAAATATTCACATTAAACTCTGACATTTAACACGGCATTATGTGCATTTTCCTCATAACTTACAGAATAAAGAAAGCATGTAAATCCCACTCCACCTTATAAATACCCATCCCTCTTGTCTTGTTCCTCTGCTTCCTTGTTAGCAGCTTGAACAGATTTGAACCAAAGAAAAGCCTGAATTAAACATTAGGAGTTCATAAATTGGCAAGAACCAACATTTTACTTTTACACATAATTTAGAAAAAAACTCAAAAAAATCAATTAATTTTAATTAAAATTCTGAATCTGAACATTGAGGAGAGTGATTAATTCTTACCGAAGAGGGAATGCCAGTGAAGACAAAAAACCCAAGCAAGGGAGCATAAAACACACTGTCCGAGGTTAATGCTCCAAACACCGGTCTTTGGTTCACATATTCAAAGATGGAACCAATCTGTTGTAGAAAAGAGATACACTATCAAGAAACAAATCAAAAGAAAAACATTATTAATATTAATAGTGGTAAGAAGTTGGTTAATTACAGCAGCAATTGCTGTGATGGCAGAGGCAAGTAAATACGCGTAGAATGGGATTTCAAATCCTTGCTCCGAAGTGTTGTTTTTGGCCTCATCTCGGGCCCATGGTGGTGGTTCATCGGAATCTGGTTTGGCCCATGAAGGGATTTTTTCCTCCGACTTGCTTGATTCGGCGGAGCCTTGGGTCACCGCCACCACAACTAACGGTGTTTTCCTCTTCCTATGAGGGTAATGGCGAACTCCAAGAAATGTTGTAGGTTGTGATACATGTTGATTTTGGATAGTTCCGGCACAGGACAGTGTTAAGAAGCTGCCACCGCAACTGGTCGCCATGATATTTTTTCTAATGCACTAATTGGGAGTTGAGGTACTGCCAGTGGAATCTTATCCTATGTTTGGGCCTGAGGTAGTGTGATAGGCTTTAATGGGCCTGAGGTAGGTTGATGGGCTTTAATAGACCTCCTTGAGCGAAAAAATTTGGTGGACCCGGGAAAAAAAGTGAAATAATTTGAAAATCAAATTCCCACGCAAAAGTGACCGCGCCCGCCCATAGTTTGAGAATTGGAAATTTAAAGTGTTTATTAAGAAGATATGTTTCTCATTCAACCAGTCACTATTTCAGCATCATCCTTCTTTGCTTTAGCTTTCTAGGTTTCTCTCTGTGTCGATGGCGGGAAAAGGAGGGAAGGGGCTCGTGGCTGGAAAAACCACCGCAGCGAACAAGGACAAAGACAAGGATAAGAAAAGGCCTGTCTCTCGTTCATCCCGTGCTGGGATCCAGGTAACCCATTTTCCCTGTTCCTCAGATTTTGTTTTTTCTCTCCAGAATTGTCTTAGTTTTCAATCTTTACAACTTAATTTGACTAGATTTCACGAGCCACATGTTTGGTGTATGTTGGATCTGATTTGTGTTCTTGTGACTGTCGTGAAAGTTTTGTTTCCCACGTCCTGTTCTAATCTTAACCACAAAGCAATGACCTTTTGTTGTTTTATTTTAATTCTGGATTAGTGATGGAAATTCCTTCAGAACAGCACCAGATGATGCAAATCACGTTTTTTCAGAGTAATAATTATTTTGTTTTGTATTTGTCAATTTCACGAGGAAAAAAAAACATTGTTTTCTTTGTTCATGGGATGCCTACGAGTATAAGAAAGTCTCAAACTTGAGCCTTGAAAAAGGATTCACCCTTTAAATCCCTGACTTGACCAGAATTTTATCACGATCTGAAAGAAAGCTTGAGTTTTCGTTATTTTCGTCAAATTATCGTTTTTGGGAACAGTTGAAATGTTTGTGAATTGTTGGAATTTTTTGGTGTAGAATGCCTACAGTTAAGATTAAATCAAAGATCTGTGATAAACTACTGGGTCTTCGTGATACGGTTTGATGCATGGATTGAATTGTTTTGATTTTTTTTTTTGTGTGGCTGTAGTTTCCAGTGGGGCGTATCCACAGGCAGTTGAAGCAAAGGGTGCAAGCCAATGGACGTGTGGGGGCAACTGCTGCAGTATACTTGGCATCAATTCTGGAATATCTGACTGCTGAGGTTCTGGAGTTGGCTGGGAATGCAAGCAAGGATCTGAAGGTGAAGAGGATCACACCCAGACACTTGCAGCTGGCTATCAGGGGAGATGAGGAACTTGACACCCTCATCAAAGGGACCATTGCTGGTGGTGGTGTAATCCCTCACATCCACAAGTCCTTGATCAACAAAGCAGCCAAAGAATGAGACTCAATTGTTTCTTTACTTTTCCTTTAATCTTTCTCTTTATTTACCATCTGGATGTGTGTTAGTTAGGTACTAGATTTTCTTTTCTGTTTCTTAAGGACAAGATGTTAATGTTAGAGTGTAAATGATCATTCTATCTGTCTTTAACTTGGTTGATGTGCTACTCCTGGAATTGTAATGCTGTTGGATTTAATGAGTTCTTTGTTTTAGCTTTAGCAACTGATTTGTTTTTCTGATTGCTCATATAACTCACTGGATATTTGCTTGTTATATTTTCATAGACCTATCTGAGAATCTTTCCCAAATGAGTGATATGTTTTCTTGATTGTTTGATTTTCAGTCAGTGTAGATCTGTGTGGATGTGACTAATTTTTGTTATGGATTCTTGAGTTTTAGATTTGGTTATATTACACCCTTACTCTATCATCGTGATAATAAACTTGAAAATTACAACTTTTGTTTCTGTGTAAATGGACTCTGGAGCTCCTAGATCTATTTTGGTTCTTATTTGTACTTTTTTTTGTATGACTGAAGTATGTGAGGGATCATACATGTGCTATCTTTGTCGCTTCCATCTTGAACAAAAAAGAAAGAATTATAAATATTTTAATGGTTCTTGTTATTGGGGGCATTGTGTCTAAGCAAAATATGGGACAAACGAAGTATTTACTTTGGTTCGATAGAAATTGGGAAAAGAGAAACGGAAGAAATAAACATATTCATTATTTTGTGTAACAGATAAACAGATAGAGCAAAGAAAATAATAGCAGAGAAGTGCACAATAAAATTTCCTTTGGCAAGAAGGAGAAACGACATTTTACGTAAGTATAATTATAAGTTGTAATTTTATTATTTCTCCATCCGTGAATATATACGCCTCTTTTTTTTCTCTTGTATTTTTAGTTCAAATACTTCAAAAAACAACATATGCCGTCAATAACAAAGAAAACCCTAAATCCAAATTTTTGAACCTTCACACACTTTTAATTAAATCAAATTCAACGAAAACAAAAAAATATCTGATTATTATTACAATGTCTCTCCATCCATCAAAAGCTCCAAATTTTCTACATAAACAAACAAAATACATACGACCTACCAACACTGTCAACGTAGCTACCAACAACTCTACAACCACACAAACGAAAACATTCAACACCCACACCAGCACTGACTTCAACTTTTTCCTTCAAACGTTCAACACCCACAGTTTTAGAAACCAAAATTTCTTTTTAAAAAATTAGACGTCTCAACATTGAAAGAGTCATGTCTTCTTCAAACCATTTTCATCCACTATACAATCTTGTTCGACACATCAGCGAAACAAATGCTTAACGTTGTAAGCTCACAATGATGTAGTTCATGCATTAATAAAATATGAAGATGAGAAGAAATTTTTTCACAAGGAAGAATTCCAATTCCACATCAAAATTTGAGGTAAAAAATATATTTTACCCACTTTTATCTATAACTATCATTGGTCTTAATAGTTCTACATATACCATACAACATTTCAGAAAGTATTTACTCAATTCACGATCTTCACATTTAGTTATCATCATTCAAATTCTTACTTTTGTACTTAATTATCGAAAATTTTTATGGAAGTGTATCTTCTCCCTGATCTCACAAAAAGCTCAGCCCATGGTTCTCAACAATAACAACCCTATACCCAAATAACATTTACTCCACTTCCAAGACGATTTCCAGCATATATATATATATATATATATATAATCTGGATAAAAAAATTGGGGGGAATGGGTACGGCTTGAAAGTGATTAAAAAAGAGTGCAATTGGGACCGGTTTGGTTTGAAAGGACAACAATTTGGGAACTTTATTGAAATTGAAATGACCAATTTTAAAACAAAAGGTACCAGACAGTGATATATATATATATATATGATTTATACATCAATTAGTGTTCCCACTGTCCTGGGATCTGAATTGAATAGCAATAGGGATTATGGGTTACCTGTAATGAAGGGCAACGAAAAGAAAATTTACGTAGACAGAATAGTGATGCATTCGTATTCAACAATAGCAATCTTTACTAAGAATGCAGAAAGAGAAAAAAAAATATGAAAAGAGAGACAACAAGTCATGATTTCTAAGATAACATAAATATGGATGACAACGCAAGTTTGTTTTTTCTTTATGGTTTCGTAGTTTGTTTTCTATTATACAAAAACTAGACACGTTTAAAGTCATGAAGCACCATCATTAATGGTTGAAATTTTGCTTATTTTCAAGTTCACATGGAATAAAATATAAATCGGTTAGTTTAGCCGTGAATGCAATAAGAGTGGTCTTCAAATGTGAATTGGTATTTCTTAGCAAAGTAGGTACTATATTTTAAGAAACCACTTTCACTTACACCGAGGGTGTCTTTTGAAAGTTTGACTAAATTGAACTGAAAAAAAGCATTACTATTTGTAAGAAGCTACTCGGAAATTGCCTCTATGGTCGTCTGGTACGAAATATTACTATAGAAGATAACCAGATCTGAGTCATAATCTAGTTCTTTTCTTGTATCTTTTCGGCTTGAGATCTTCTGCTGATTCCATGGAAAACATAGCAAAAAAGAGATGGCGTTTAGCTTATACAGCAATTTATTCTAGGCGAGTCATGCTTGCCTTGGCCAAAGAAGTCATGTCTAAGACAAATACAAACACTCATCCTTCTTTGGTTCCTGATGTTGACAAGGTGAGGATTACGAGTATGGTCAAGGACAAAAACTTGTCAGCCTTTACAGAGTTTGGAGGAGTTGAAGGTGTTGCAAACATTCTTGGAACCATTCCGGAAAAGGGAATCACCGGAAGCCATGATGAGGTTGCTAAACGTGTTAAAGTATTTGGTTCCAACACTTACCAGAGGCCACCGCCTAAGTCTTTCCTGAGTTTTGTGGTGGAAGCTTTCACTGACACTAATATTCTGATCCTTGTTTGCGCCGGTCTTTCCCTTGGTTTTGGCATGAAAGAACATGGCCCGGGGGAAGGCTGGTATGAAGGAGGGAGTATATTTGTAGCAGTGTTTCTGGTGGTGGTTGTTACCGCACTCAGCAACCTCAGACAAGAGAGACAGTTTCACAAATTGTCTAAGGTAAGCAACGACATCAAAGTAGAAGTAGTGAGAAATGGAAGGAGACAGAATATATCTATCTTTGATGTTGTAGTGGGCGATATTGCATCCCTTAAGATTGGTGATCAGATTCCAGCTGATGGATTGTTCTTGAGTGGCCTTTGTTTGCTAGTGGATGAATCAAGTATGACAGGTGAGAGCGACCCTGTAGAAATTGAGCCTTCAAGAAGCCCCTTCTTGCTGTCTGGTGCAAAAGTTGAGGATGGCTGTGGTCGTATGCTAGTGACATCTGTGGGAATCAACACAGCATGGGGTGAAATAATGAGCTCACTATCGACAGACACCGAAGTAAGGACACCATTACAGACTCGCCTTGATAAGTTAACCTTTTCTGTCGGAAGGGTGGGTCTCACAGTCGCTTTTCTTGTTCTCAGAGTCTTGTTATTTCGTTATTTCACTGGAAACACACAGGATGATAATGGGAATACAGAGTTCCAGGGGAGTAAAACTGATGTAAACGACATTTTCAATGCGGTTGTGAGGATTGTCGCCGCTGCAGTCACTATTGTGGTGGTGGCAATCCCAGAAGGTCTGCCATTGGCCGTCACTCTCACTCTTGCTTACTCCATGAAAAGAATGATGTCAGACCATGTAATGGTGAGGGAGATTTCTGCTTGCGAAACCATGGGGTCAGTTACAGTTATCTGCACGGATAAAACTGGTACCCTGACTTTGAATCAAATGAGAGTCACCAAGTTTTGGCTTGGCCCACAAAATGTCGAGGAAAAATCTTCCAATGCAATGGCCCCTGAAGTTCTTGAGTTATTCCAACAAGGAGTTGGCCTAAACACAACTGGCAGTATCTGTAAACCTTCACCAATATCTGAACCTGAAATTTCTGGTAGCCCGACGGAGAAAGCTATACTCTTGTGGGCCGTGTCAGATTTGGGCATGGACATGGATGAACTGAAGCGCGCACACGAAGTTCTCCATGTTGAAGCGTTTAACTCTGAAAAGAAACGAAGTGGCATCGCGATAAGGAAGAAGACTACCAACACAGTTCACGCTCATTGGAAAGGTGCTGCAGAGATTATTCTCGGGATGTGTTCAAATTATATTGACAATAACGGCATAGAGAAGCCCCTTGATGAAGAGCGGAGCAAATTGCAAAATATAATTGAAGGCATGGCTGCTAGCAGCCTTAGATGTATCGCTTTTGCTCACACGCAGATTCCGGAAGATATTGATTATAACGATAAGGAGAAAGCAGATGAAATCCTGAGAAAAGATGGCTTGACCTTGCTAGGTATTGTTGGCCTCAAGGATCCATGCCGACCCGACGCCAAGGAGGCTGTGGAAGCGTGTAAACATGCTGGAGTTAGTGTGAAGATGATCACAGGTGATAACATATTCACTGCAAAAGCAATAGCAGCAGAATGCGGAATATTAGACTTTGATGGCCATGTGAGCACGGAAGAAGTGGTGGAGGGTGTGGAATTCAGGAATTATTCTGAGGAAGAGAGAATGGAGAGAGTAGAGAAGATCCGCGTGATGGCAAGATCATCCCCTTTTGACAAAAGTTTGATGGTGCAGTGCTTGAAAAGGAAAGGTCATGTTGTTGCAGTGACAGGAGATGGCACAAATGATGCACCTGCTCTGATAGAAGCTGACATTGGACTTGCTATGGGGATCCAAGGAACTGAAGTTGCCAAGGAGAGTTCCGACATTGTCATCTTAGATGACAACTTCAGTTCTATTGTGACTGTTGTAAGGTGGGGGCGATGTGTTTACAACAATATCCAAAAGTTCATCCAGTTTCAACTAACCGTGAATGTCGCAGCTCTAGTGATAAATTTTATTGCAGCAGTTTCTTCGAGAGATGTTCCCCTAACAACAGTTCAACTTTTATGGGTAAATCTGATTATCGGTACGCTAGGAGCATTGGCACTGGCTGCAGAAAGACCTACAAAAGAGTTAATGGAGAAAAAATCAGTGGGTAGGACTGAGCCTCTTATTACCAATATTATGTGGAGAAACCTTTTCGCTCAAGCTTTATATCAGATTGTTATCCTCCTGGTTTTACAATTGAAGGGAGAGTTAATCTTCAATGTTAGAGAGGAGGTAAAGGATACTCTAATCTTTAATACTTTTGTCCTCTGCCAAGTATTCAACGAGTTCAACTCTAGAAGTATGGAGAAACTTAATGTGTTCCAAGGCCTTCACAGAAACCACCTGTTTCTTGGACTTGTGGGGATTACCCTTGTTCTTCAAGTTGCGATGGTGGAACTCCTTAGGATGTTTGCTGGTACAGAGAGATTAACATGGGAGCAATGGGGAATTTGTATTGGAATTGCAGCTGTGTCATGGCCAATTGCTTGGGTTACAAAGCTCATACCAGTTTCAGATAAACCCTTCTTCAACCACGTTAAGTGTGTAAAATTATTGGTCTCCAAGATTAAGGATTGTGTATAATTTTACCTTGTCAGTCGCTTCAAATTTCAGTGCAGTTTAATTTTAAAATTGATAGCTTCAATTCGAGTAATAGAAAATAATTTTTGAAGTTCTGAGAAAATTGCAATTTAATTTTAAAAATGCAAAGGCAGGACATCATAACTCAATTGCGTCTGCTCACAGTTTGGCTTATAACTTTTGCCACAAATGTTCAATTGATATGATCTTTTTTACATTGAATTATAGACTTCAGAAACTTTAAGTTGAGCACTGTACTTAACTTTTGGAGCTCTAAACAAGGTACTGATAAAGGTTTTTACAAAGGGAGAGACAACATTGTCACATGGGTCATTAGCCCCACACGGTTTCTATCATTCAAAAAGAAAAAAAGGTTCTGTTTGGGTGATAATTTTCCACAAGCAGCAGCTTTTTAAACTAAACAGTGGTGAGTAACAAAAAGCTGGGTAGTTGTGTATCATTTTCGAAGAATATATATATGTTAAGGGTGGGCAAAAAAAATTGTTTGAACCAAACTGTTTCATTTTTTCTCTGATGTATTAAAGATCCAGTTTTCAGATCAAATTTCTATTTTATTTATGTAGATTTTAAAAATTGGAACATTCAAATTTCACCTTTTCTCTCAAGTGTTTTTTTTTTAATGAATGACTACACCTCGAAAGTGATTAAAAAAGAGTGCAATCTGGATTTGGCTTGGTTTGAAAGGATAACAATTTGGGAGCTATTGAGATCGGAATGGCCAAATTTTAAAACGGAAGGTATGTGACGGTGATATATATGAAGATGCATTTTAATTCTTCGTTGTACACGTTTTTTCTTGTATTTTTTAATTCAAATACTTGCAAAAGTTACCTGTTTTTTTGTTTATTATATTTTTCTATATTTCCTTTCTACTTGCCCTGTCTTTTTTATACAAAGATGTTGCTAATGAGATACATATGCTTGTCTAATTCGATTAGTTGATTGAGGGTAATGACTTTAAGTTGATTTACTAGAGTAATAAAACTCATGCAATTGAAAAGGCCTAAATGATCTTGCTTGTGTGAGTTACAGAAAATAAAATAAAGACAGATATTTTTTATCGATGATGATTGTCAATGAAGAGTACAATATTAAACCTAAATTGTTGTGGATAACAATAGTACAAGTGTCCTCATCTAAATAACATAAACAGGAAAATATCCATACAAAAAAACTAAGCCTGTCCTGTATCTTATTTAGTTACTTTGAATTTCAGAGCATTTTAAGTCTCTCTCTTTCTAATTTGGACATTTTCTAATTTTAATTTCCAATTTTTTTATGAACTATGGTTTCTTTATTTTTAAAACTAAAAAACATAGTTTATGACAGTGAATTTTGTAGTGTTTATATAAACAAGGCATAAGTTTTGACACTTAGCCCGTGTAATAAAAAAAGATATATGATGTGAATTATATGTAATCCAAAGCGGACAGAAGAAAGCATCTAATATACATAGCAAATGCCAAGACCGGAATCTATATGAGGAACTGTGTGAGAACGTGCTATTCACACACACTCTTCTTCTTATATCTGCCTCTCACTTCTTCCTCTGTTAACATTCTTAAACAACAACCACCATTCCTTATTTTTCTCTCACTCCAAACTCATAAAATTCACAAATGGTCGCAAATTCCTTTAGGCTCAACAAGACTTCACCACTATGTGCCACTCATTGGAACCCCACCAAACGTAAACTACAACACCCTTCTGTGGTTGCAATGCTCAGAAGACCTTCAGACACCATTACAGAACAAACAACAAAAACTAATGCCTACAAAGATAACCTCTTTGATCGTTTAGCAATAAACCATCTTTCCAAAAACGTTCAAGAAGCCACAGGTGCATACCCTTTTGCCACTTTGTTGTAGTTTCTTTGAAGGAGAGAATTTTGTAGAGCTTTTGATTCCTCTGCAGGACTTAGTAACAACAAGAGCGGGTACGAAAGCTTGGTTGAAGCAGCTACTGTGGCTAAACAAAAATTTGACCCTATTCAGCAGCAAGAGGTTATCATTCAAGCACTGGACAGAGCCTTTCCCAGGCCAATACTTTCATTCGTGAGTTCGTTACTCGTTGTTTCATTGTATTGGAATTTTTTTATTTCAGTCATTTGATCTTCCTGTCTTTGTCTTGTGTCTGTCACCACAACTCCATCCTTTTTTTTTTTTTTCTGTAATGGAGAAAGTTGTGATTACATTTTAATTTGACCTCTATTTTTTTGAAACCACTAAATATGATTTAGTTATGTGATTTGTTAAAATTAGTAGTGTCTTGGTTAGGAAAGTTAATGATCACACTATGTTTAGTGAATCTGACAATAAAGGCACAGTTGCTATGTAGAAGCTGCCTTTGTTTTCAGTTTATGCTATTTTTGTGACAAATGGGTTATTCATGTTATGTTTTCTGCCATGCTTTTTGATTTGAATTGTTGAGCATTGTGATTTTGAACAATGAATACGTTGTTTGTTGTAGATAAAGAGAGTGGTACCACCAGCATCTAAATTTTCAAGGGAATATTTTGCCGTTTTCACCACTTTGTTCTTTGCCTGGTTAGTCGGTCCTTGCAAGGTAAACAATTCAGACTCTAGTTTTTATTTTTTCTGGGTTAACAATTCACATTTTACTTTACTACAATAATACTATAACTTTTAATTTTTAACATCATTTTTTAGGATTTTATTTAAGTTATTTATACTGTTTGACATATTTTTGCTTTAATGTTAAGTCAAATATTATTATGAAACGTATTTAAAATGTCAAATAAACTTGGGTTAAATATGTTTTTGGTTCCTTAACTTTCACTTAATTTTGGAATTAGTCCATTTCAAAATTTTGGACTAATTTAGTCATTCATTTTTCGAAATATGTGAATTTAGTCTTCTTAATCAAATTTTGTTAAGTTTATTTGACATTTCAAGCGCGTTTCATAATAGTATTTGACTTAACATTAAAGCAAAAATGTGTCAACTAGTATAAACATATCAAATACAATTATGAAATGTGTACGAAACATCAAATAATTCTAACAAAATTTAATTAAAATGACTAAATTTACGTATTTCGAAATATTAAGGACTAAATTTGTCTAAAATTTCGAAATGAACTAATTCCAAAATTCACTTAAAGTTAAAGGATCAAAAACATATTTAACCCAATAAACTTAACAAAATTTAATTAAAATTTGTATTTCGAAAGATGAAGGACCAATTAGTCTAAAATTTCGAAATGAACTAATTTTAAAATTTACTAAAAGTTAAGGACAAAAAACATATTTAATCCTATAGTTTTTTATTATTTTTTATCATATTGGTAATTTTATTTTCCTTTTTTTATATTTCTCCTTGTTATAAAATATATGTCATGAATATGAAATATGATTACTTTTATTGAAAAGTTATTCTTTTACACTGTTTGAAACACTGTCAAACTAGTTTTTATGATTAATTCACCACGATCATTTACATTAGTGTTATATTTCAGTTTCATTAGCAGCCATAGAAAATCGATATATATATATATATATATATATATATATATATATATATATATATATATATATATAT
>Ga0099822_1000626_pt1 | contig 34945 bp, 28 predicted proteins | sample CowpeawhiteBW_FD_76839 | JGI IMG/M metagenome (GOLD analysis project Ga0099822, IMG submission 76839) | Root nodule microbial communities of legume samples collected from California USA - Cow pea white BW | ecosystem: Host-associated > Plants > Roots > Nodule | place: USA: California | collected... | reverse complement strand
TATATTTTTTTTTTTTACTGACACTCTCTATTTTTATATATATATATATATATATATATATATATATATATATATATTTACACTTCTAAAATTTTAAAACTGTTACTGAGTGCCACATTATATATTTGATTAATAAACGACTCATTTAACCTTTATCACATAATAATTGAAATGCAACTCTGTTAGTCTTTCAATTAGGTATCATTATATTAAATTTTTATTTTATTTTATTTTTTACTAAAATAAGTTAATGTGATATTTCTCTTCATATTTACCGTGGTAATATTGTTATAACAATGGAACGTGTATTTATCAGTGTGATGTATATTTTTTATCAGTAAATCAAATTTAACTAATGAGATATTGTTTGATATTTATTTTATAAATAATTGTTGTAATCACGTTATTATCCATATTGATTTGTTCGTTAAGAAAATCAAATTTAAAACATTTAAACAAAATTTAACAACAAAAAAAAAAAACTATTAAACTAAAATAATGCATGATAAAATAAATTATTATATTAAATATAATTATCATCAAAATTATATAACTCAAGAAGAAAATTCTGTTTTGAATCTACGAGACAAGAGAACATGTAAAAGAGAGTGAGGAACCAATAGGAGTGGTTTTTGAATGAAGTTTGAGAGCATAAAGGATTTTGGTAACATAATGTGTTAGAAATAATGTGCAATTAATGTGAGAAAGAGAAAAAAAAATGATACGAGGTTTGAGATGAAAAGTAGAGATGACGTGGAGAGAATCAGGTGGTCCAGGTGTCAAAACCCCAGAGAATCAAATGAGGAAAAGAACAGGTGAAAAAAAATCTGACAGAGATGTGAAGGGGTCCTGTTCTCTTTTTTTCTCTTTCTCTTTCTTTTCTTTTAGCAGCTCAACTGAAAGCTACACAACCAAAACATTAAATGCTCTTCTCTCTCAACAAACAAAAAAACACACACTACACAACTATACAAAATCCAACCCCAATTAAACTATATTAATTATGTAAAAATTAACTTATTTATTTATTCAAGGGTAATAATAATAATAATAATAATAATAATAATAATAATAATCAATTTTTGTCAGCAATGTCTTTTTCATCATCCACAGTGAAAAATTAAATCTCTGCATACATAATAAAAGACCCAGCTATGTGAACGCTCTCACACTAATTTTACCCTCTTGCTTTCTCTACTAAATAAAAAGTTCACCTTTATTTCGGATTATAGGAAATTGAAAAAACTTGATGAAGATGAAACTAAGATTTCGAGGAACGTTAAATAAAGTTACAAAATTTGATTATTTAACCTTTGTTTTTTCTATTTCTGTCAAACAAAGACAACATAAAAAAACAAATGATAACGTAGGATCTACACTTAAAAATGTTATATTTGTAAAGAAAAATGTAATAGTAGTTTCTTATATGAGTTCCTGAAGAATTGCACTCGTTAACCGAGATTTAACACAAGCACACATACATACATAAACATTGTGAAGAACAAACGGCTATGGTTTTCTATGTTGTCCATCGTTCAAGTTTCTATCTATAACTGATACATCGAAATTCCAAAGCAGCAGAACCTACAGGGCTACTACACAAGCGATTCAAAAGAGAAAATGGAATATAACTAAACTGAAAAGAAAAAAAAAACATTAAACAAAAAAAAATGAAGAAATTGGAGGAAAGGTGAGCAGTGAGCAGCAAGAGGTTCGTAGGTACGAACACGACGACAGAGAGAGAGAGAACACAGGTGTGGCTCGTTGCTCAACCACCTTAAATGCTGTCTGTCCGAGCTATAGCTGATGCTAAATTCATTCTATCACACATTTTTTTTTGATCGATTCATTCACAATCACAACACTACAACTATTCTACCCTTCATAGTTTTCTAGGCCTCTGCATTCGTGTCATCATCACCATCATCGTCGTCACCAACGTCGCCGCTTTTGCTGCTTTCCACGTCATCACCGCCATTATCATCGCAGTTCGGGATTGAAACGGGTGGTTGATGGTGCTTGGCGGTGCTGTTCCCCACTAAGGGAAGTGGCTCAGTGAGTTCCCTGCCATCTCGAGGCGGTGAAAACACCACTGGCAGGTAATGCTCCATCTCGCATGGGAACTTTGAGTTCTTAAAGTGCTCCTTCAATGCCTCCAAACCCTTCATTGTCATTTAAACCATTCATTCATTATCACCATTTACTACACCCACTGCTATTTTTTACTCTAATAATTTCTGTCATATCATACCTGAACTCTTGCATAGGTCACTTCACAGATTTTTCTTGAGTTGAAAACCTCCCAGTGTTGGAGATGGAAGGCCTTGTAGAGCCTCAGTGTGGCCTCCGGGGATGTCATGTTCACGAACCCATATCCCACGTTGCACTTGTTGCTGTTCCAACAAAACACGACAACATAAATTCTTAACTAGTTCTAGTTCTGGTCAAAGGACATGGAAATGGAAAAATATATACTTGAAATCAATGGGGAGGTACACGAAGTCGTAGGAGGATAGAGGCTGCTCATCGCCGTCTGCAATCTGCTCGTTGCAGTGTATGCAGTGATTATCCAGCATGTTCAATAGCAACTTCTGACTGCATCATGTCCAAAAACACACAATATATATAAAATGCTCAACAATTTCAAATCCAAACAAATAAAAAAATAATTAAAAAAAACACCACATTATATACTTTAGTTTATTCAATACTCATTCATACTATCATTATACTTTACAGTACTCTCTCTTGATGCTTTTACACACTACTGTTGCTGTGACTAAAAGGAAAGACAGGGAAGCAGAATCGGTGATTTGTGATGTGTGTAAGCTCATACTAGCAGGTGAGATAACAGGAACAGAAACAGAAGAAAATGAAAATGAAGCAACGGAGTATAATTAAAATATTAAAAAAGAAGAAAAACGGACCTGTACTTGTTGGGAATGTTTTTGATCATGACAGTGGTTCGAGTATCTTTGGGACCAGACTCGACAATGGCGTCTTCTTTTATTAGAAAGCGAGCTTCGAGTTTCTTTGCTTGCTTTCCCTTCCAGTGCCTACTTCTAGGTAGTTGCTGTGGTTGTTGTTGTTGCTGCTGCTGCTTTGTGGTTGCTACGACTAGCGTGGTCTCGCAACTCTGCTTTCTGCTGAGATTCCTCCTTGGGGGGCCACCACCATGTGAGTGGTGCTGCTGCTCTTGAACCCCATGTCCAACATCCCCGGTCAAACTCATTGACCCAATTGCCTCATCCAGAGAATCTTGGACCTTGACGGGACTTGCCAATGATTTAGTGCGAGAGAATTGAGGGGCGTGAGAGGTATGCAGGCGAGGAGCAGCAAAACGACGCGGCGGGGAAGGAGGGAAGGGTGGTGGCGGTGGTGGTGGTGGGGCATTGAAATGGAGAGGGGTGGTTTTGGAGGAAGGAGAGTGGTGGAAGAATCTGCGGGTGTGGCCACCGGGTCTGCTGAACTCGATGATGATGGGTTTGCCGTGAATTTGCTTGCCGTTCATGTGCTTCAATGCCTTGGCAGCGTCTCTGGTGTCGAAGAACTCGACGAATCTTTGGTTCTTTTTCCATGGGGTATCTCTCAATTCCTTTATGGGACCTATCCGTTGATCCAACCAACCACCAAAACAAAATCAAAAAAAGGTAGCGAAAGTGGAGACACAAAAAGTCCAAGACAGAGACATCTCAATCCCATTATTATTATTTATTCTTTCATCACCCAAGTTAATAAGTTAGTTCACAACAGATATAATAATAATAATAAGGAAGAGAAGCTAAGAGAGAAGGGTTTGCAGAGACGATACCGAAAGGGTGGAAGAGTCGACGGAGGTGGTCGGTGGAGAGGTGGGGGTCCAGGTTGAAGACGACGAGGGTGCCTTGGTTGTGGGCGTCGGGGATGGAGGAGGAGGAGGGGAGGACGTAGTGGGCGGAGATGGGGCGGCCGGAGAGGAGGCCCGGGGTGGGCGGGGGGAAGTGGTGGTGCATGGAGCGGATGGCGGCGAAGGCGGACTCTGCATGGCGGAGGTCGTAGAAGTGGACGATGAGGATTCCGTGGCGGAGGGCTTCCGTTTGAAGGGCTCTGACGTCGCCGAAGGCCTGGAGTTCGGCGCGGAGGGCGGAGTCGGAGGTGAAGGGGAGCGGCGTGAGGAGGAGGGAGCGGGTGGAGGAGGTGGAGAGGTGAGGAGGCGGAGGAGGAGGAAGAGGGTGTGGAAACGGCAACGGTAAGGGTAACGGTAACGGAATAGGGTACCATTGGCATTGAATAATAGCGTTGTTGTTGATGCTTGGTCTGAACTCTTCAGCTCTTGGGTCTAAGCTTCCTTCCAACCGGACAATGATTCCGGTTTCTCCCATTAGATCAACTCAACTCAACCACTCTCTTTTCCTTCTTCACTTCTGTTATGTGTTTGTTTCTGTGACAGACACAGAGGTTTTTTCCTCTGTTGTTTTGTGCTGTGTCGGAGCGAGGCTCTGAAACGGGTTAGAAAAGAAAAGCAGAGAGAGAGAGAGAGAGAAAATGGAGAAGGAAGAAAGAAAGGACAGAGAAGACAATACTGAGTCACTCAGTAACTCGCTCCACTATTTTCCTCATTCTCTACTTTCCTATCGAAGCCAAAGTTGCTAAAAATGTACTTTCCCTCCCACCCCATGCCATGTTATGCTTGCAAGCATTTTACTTTTTTGCCTCTCTCTCTCTTCCATTGCAAAATCTTCATTCTTTACCATTTAGACTATTCAAAACAAACATTCAATGACATAATTAAGAAAATACTATTCAATTTCCTCTATTTAATATGTTTTGACTAATCTCCTCACAACACTGTTATGTTATGTATTTATATTATATATATTTTCAATTCTTTTTTAGATTTTTTAGATTCATAATATAATTAGTGTGTGTTGCAACGTTATGATATAGAGTGAAATGAGAATCCAATTAATGAAGAGTTTGACCAGAGGGATATGTTCCATTTGAGATTTGCAAAGAGGATTAATAAATTAATTAAATATTAATTAAGGTTAATGATTCTCCGTTGCTTTGGTGCATAAAACAAGATATGCCAAAAGAGGACAGTAATAAATGGCTCCAATGTCTGCTTGAGGACCGTACTATTTCATGTTTTTGTATTTTCTACTGCTCATTATGCTTTTTCTGTGAACACTTCCTTACACCCTCTGAATTTTCTCACACTCTTTTTCTTACCTATTTTCTCTTCTTCCATTTCATTTCATCTAGGCCCAAATCAAGCCCATAAGCTACTACAAATTTTCTCTCATCATTTCAAAGAGTTAAATATTTTTTAAGTTTCTCAATTGCATGAAAACAAAATTTGATCACAAATTTTAAAAATTAATGAATATAATCATTATTAATTTTTTTTTTACTTATTAAACGACATTTCAAAATAATTAATATATAACATCGTCTAAATATCAGCCTGAATGTTATTTGAAACATCTAAAAAATTTAACGCAGTTAAATTAGAAAAATTATATCTATTCATTTTAAAGATCAAATTCTATCAAAATTTAAGATATTTAAATTTTAACTTTATATTAAAATTTAAATACTAAAAACATATTCAATCTTGAAATCTAACTTAAAAAATATGATTAAGATCTTCCTGACGAATGAATCCATGAAAAGTGAGTTAATTGAATTGTGGGAAACACAGTTAAAAAAAGAATGGTGTCTTGTTATGTGGAGACAAGTGTGGATGGTTGTTCTGTAAATAGTGGTTGGGATTATTAATAAAGAAAAGGGAATTTGAGTTACCATTAGCAGTGGGTGAGGTTGAAGACACTTCAACAATGAGTTTAATAATTGTCTGTTTCATTGAGTTAGGATTCCAATATGCTGTGAAAGGTGAGATTTCTCAGACCTATTTTATTCTCACAATTTTTATTCTTTGCATCACACCGCCTCCATCTTCCACGTCTTTCGTTATATAAATAATGATATTTTGACAACTTTCTTTTATAATTTAACGTGACATTATTTAAAAAATTCGTCACGATTAAAAAATCAAATTTTTTGAAAAAGTGTTGATGCGTAGGCCACGAGAATGTAGCACATAAAGTAGGTGAAAGCGATGTTTCCATGCTTCTTCTTCATCACCACCATTCTTAAGTACTACGTTATAACAAACCATATTCACATTCTGATTTTGTTTCTTTTGCAATTTTGGAAGATAAATAGTTTTAATATTTGTATCTTACTTATCCAGGCATAACATTGTAAACACTTGAGTCCAAACATTATTAAATGAAGATTGATTTTGACACTGTAACAATGATGTGATCTTATAAAAAAATGAAGAGAGGTTTGTAAAACGAGACATTTATTTAGCCTATGAAAGAGAGAAAGCAGTGCACTCATCACAAGACGAAGGGTGCATGGGATGAAAAGAAAAGTATGAAGAAAGAGTTAATTAGAGACAAAAAGAAGTGGGATTTTGAACACCACTGGAAGGAACCATCCTTGTTACCAGCAATGTTTGCTGCAACCTCCACTAACCTATATGCCTATTATATCTTCCATCATTTCAATTTAATCAACCATAAACATTCATTTCAAACAAGATTATACATTAACCAAGATTATCTCAATTATGATAAAGTGGTATTATGTCGGTAATATAACTAATAAGGATTAAGTATAATCGGTAAAGATTAAGCATAAGACAGATCAACAAAATTCTAAACTGATTAACAAAAATAATCATCTAGATAATCTATGTCTAACAAGATAAAAGTCTATGAATATAAGGTTAAATATGTTTTTTGTCTCTTAACTTTAAGTGAATTTTGGAATTAGTTTATTTCGAAACTTTGGACCAATTTAGTCTTTTATCTTTTGAAATGCGTAAATTTAGTCATTTAATCAAATTTTGTTAAATTTATTTGACATTTCAAGCGCGTTTCATAATAGTATTTGACTTAACATTAAAGTAAAAATATGTCAAACAATATAAACAACTCAAATACAATCCTGAAATGCGTACGAAACATCAAATCAACCTATCAAAATTTAATTGAAAGGACTAAATCTACGTATTTCGAAAAATTAAGGACTAAATTGGTCCAAAGTTTCAAAATGAACTAATTCCAAAATTTATTAAAAGTTAAGGGACCAAAAACATATTTAACCCTATTTAACCCATGAATATATTATAAATAGTACAGCTTAAGAGATAAATAATTAGATATTTACTTCATATTGATTTTGGATTCTTTGTTAGATTTTTTTTATATTATTTTTCTGTTGTGTCTTCAAAATACATCGTTAAACACTATTTTAGATAAAATATATTAAAAAAATTTATAAAATATCAATTTCAGTTTATTTCGAAAACACAAAAGACAACAGAAAAAATCAACAGAGAATCTAGACTCTTTTGAAATTACCTGTATACATATCAGAATACCTAGAAACTAACGATAAAAAAAAAAAACAAATAATTTATCAAATCATGATTTCGATTTAATCCTTTTTCTATCATCAATCCAAGCGAAAAACATCATGCATATTATAATGTCGTAAAATCACAATTTTGAAACCTTGGGGAGTGGTCGCGTGGCGCGGGACCACGGACCAAGATGTCATGCTATAATGTCTGTCGGGTCACTGTGGCAAATCGTTTCGCAATCTTCACGTACGTGTGGCCAAAACCTTAGATTTTTACTCTTTTTTTATTTTTTCTTGCAATACAAGGTGGGAATTTCTTATTAATTCAACTTCTTCTGTTTCTCTGCTCTTTGTACAGTTCAATAATGAACAAAAACAGAAACCCTTTAATTACAAATTAATGTGAACTCAATTATTTTGAGATGCATAGGAGCAAGTTCAACTTGAACATAAATCGAATTCAGTTTCTTTGTAACTATAGAAAAAATGTACACGCACCTCTCTCTCACCCGTTACGGTAATTATTTTACTGGTTTTTGCTTGCTTTTTTGTTATTAGAAAAATGTGAATTTAGTGACATGTTAAGGCTGCGCAAACATTGTAGCATGATTTCATTATTATGATAACTGCAACAGAGTCTATGAGATATAAAGCTTTCTTATTTTCGGAGTTTTCGCTAGATCTTGGTCTGCATCAGGAAAATAACTTTCCATTTTATTGTGTTCTTCTTCCAGTTCATGGTATTATAACCGTTAGTTTTCGGATCAAAAAAGGAAACTGTCGCTTGTCCAAAATCAACGTTACCAGGTAATGAAGGACATGTTTGGCTTTTAATTGGAAACCGTTTGATTTTCAATTCTGTCCAACTGCTAACTGAGTTATGTCTTAATTTTGTCTTCAAGCTCAATTTACAAACTAAAACTATAAAAAAATCCATTCACACTTACGTTTGCAAACTCTAACTAAAACATGAACAAAGTAAATGCAGAAAAAGTTATATCCACTTGTACATTATAATTTTACTTTATCTAAGATTGAATTAAAATTAACCACACTTTTTAATACAATTTTTCTGAAAATGAAAGAGAATAATGTGTTTACTATTTTAAACAATAGAGAAATGTCATATTTGTAATATAATCAAAATCCACTGAATCATACGCAAGATTGCATGAGGTGCATACTGGAACCACAAAGTTACACAAATAACCTGTGTTTAGAATAGACCAAGCACACTTTTTGAAAATGAAGAATAATTTTTCAGAATGGTAAAAGAAACACAAAGGATCTCAACCTGTCATCTAAACTACAAAACCCCTTTTTTCAGCATGCCAAAATAATTTTTGTACCTCTGTGCCAGTCCAAACATACCCAACGTGCCTCCAGTGTGAAGCAACACCACTTCTGCTTCTTCACCATCGTTACTGGAGAGAAGCATTGCTGTTTCCCAAGCAGCTAATGTATACACAGGATCCACCAAAATTCCAGTTTGTTGGGCAATTTGTTGACACCTTTCCACTTCCCCCTCCAAAACATTACCAAACCTAGAAATTCAAATGTGTGAATTAGAAGAGATAAACTATAAACTATATTTTACAACACTGTGAAGTCCTTAACATCATTATATCCAGAAAAAACAGAAGTGTATAGCATCTTACTTTCTTGGACGACCACGTTCCACCCAATTCACAATCCCAGCATCTTCTCCATTTACAATTTGGTCAATAAACTCAATGTTAAAATGCTTCTTGAATTCAGAAATCAAACGTGCCTCCTGTTTTCTGTATCCTTCAATTTTGTCAGCCAGCATGACAGCATATACCTCCCATGGGAGCCTGCATAGAAGAAAAAAATTACTTTTACCATGATTTAATGGTGTTGTAGGAAAAGTATTCAAAAATATTTTCAATAAAAATGGCATGCTCCAAGCTGAAGCCAACCTTAAAAAATGGGCTGCAAGTCCTAAACCAATAGCTGTTGTGCCGGTACCAGCATCTACAACAAATTTCATGGGCCTTTCTTTCCCAAGTAAATGATTTTGTGATAAGTATTCCACTAAGCGAATAACACCTACAACAGGGAAAACTATTTTCATTAGTTATTGAATCACCAACCGTAAAAGTTAATTAAACTCAAACACCAACAAAAGATATTTTCTTTTTACCGAAAAAAAGGACAGTAGTTTGAACATGAAAAGAACCCCCAAGATGAATCTCACAAAATTATAGCCATGCATAGATAACTCGGTTCAATGAACAACTAAATCAGATGGACATACATGTCGGGTAGAAGACTGGTTTTACATTATTACTTGCATAGATGCATATAAATTTACTGTACTTTTAAACTGATTCAATAATCATTTAGAATTGGTGTAAATGAGATGATTGTTTCTCTGTGATGTACTAGGATCCAAACCTCACTTCTTTGTGAACAATCAAGAAGATATGTGCATCTGCAACAAGAAATTATTTTTCCTAAAAAAGAGAAATGGTTTTTATCTCGGAAAACATATATAGGTAAGCACCATCTAACTAAGACTGACGATTGCTCAAGCCCAATTCTATCTGAATTTTTACCTAGTTAAAAGGGAATGTTCCTGTAGATTTTCATTGGTTGTTTTTGAAACTCCATCTTCTCATTACCTAGTAGAGCAACAGAATCACCAGCACCTTCTTTGACAACTAGAATATTTCGTCGATGGTTTCCCTCACTTCTACTCACATCCATTTGCATGAAATTTGGAGAAGTAGACAATTCAGTTGCTGAAGAAGTTTCAATGATATCACCAAACCATAGGACAGAACCATCGTTACCAGCCACTGACTCAGCATAGTTCTTTAGCATCTCTTCCCTATTCGCATAAATAGTTCTTGGGACGTATGTGACATTTCCATACATAGAAGACATCAAATTATATCCAGTCAAGATTTCAGGCTGCTCTCCTCGCAGAAGCAGATGTGACACAATTCCTCTCTCAGCACACAGAACCGCTTCAAATAATTAAACCATGGTTTAGAAAGCATAGTATTACCATTAATATACTTCACCACTAAAACCTCAGCAGTATTACAACCATAACCAAGAAAGTACCTACCAATAGCAGCTGTGTGAGCACTCTGACAACCTCCACATGTAACCTAGTAAATGTCCCTGTTAAATGTTATTTGATCTCAGAAAATCCTAACATTGAGAAAATTGTGTGTGTGGTAAAAAGAAATTTATAAATTTAGTACATTAATTTGCAACAACTGGAGAAGATTGCAATCGAAATACCCTATACCTATATGACTGCAAGAAACAAAATTTAATAATCCTGATGTAAAGAATCCAATAAAGGCATTTGTGATTTGTGAAAACATGAATGTAATAAAGAGTAGGTGAAAGATTATATTGTATTTTGCCAGTATTGTACCACATCGGTGACAGAATAACGTTGAAGGAGAGGAAGTAATCCATCGAGTTTTCTTGCTTTGTTGCCATTAACAAGTGGGTGCAACAAATCATCCCGAACGACATAAAAGTAGTTCCTTTCTTTACTCACGGGATTGGCATCACCGAAAGGTGGGTGAGTGTTCAACAGGAAATTAGGGCCTTGTGTGTGTACTAGTTGGTGGATTTTCGTTTCAGGAGTTGGCAATGTCCATCTTCTGTTGTTGAGTACCTTCTGCAGAAACTCCTCACTTCCCAGTTTCAGCCTTGTAACAATCTACACATGAATGAAGAATAGGTAATATAGTTAAAAGTAAAATACACTACCATGGATTGAAATTTGAAACGAAAAAGAACCTGATTTTGAAGAGAGTTAGAATGAATCATGGCGACTGAACTCGGAAGTGGAAGCCTTCAATCCACCTCACCTTGTTATCTTGTGTCTTTCTTGCTGACACTAACATACGCCCAAGAGATATGATGATACACACACACCGTGTTAAAGAATGATTTGTGAAAATATTTTCGTCCTAAAGAATTATTCTAATGTATAATTAAATATATCTACTATCAAAATAAGAAAACAATACATTAGGAAAAGTACCCTGTTGTCCATACCTTTTTTAGTTATACGCTGTGATCATAATTATTTTAATTATTGTCCATACGTTATTGTCTAGTTTAATTATTTTATTTTACATAATAAATAAAATCATATAAAATGAAAATTATGTATATTTATTTTTAAAAATTATAAAATAACATAATAAAGAAATACGTACACAGTATTAAACTCTTTGAATCAGACCCATTTTATTCGATTTTCCCTTTTTCTTTTTTTCTTTGAAAAGCTTATATGGTTGCTGTTTGTTTGAGTCTTTAAACTAATGTTTTTTTTACTGTATTTCTTTTTAAGATAATAATATTTTGATCTATTATTCACTTTTAACTTATCATTTTAATTATCATTCAATTATTTATTTTAATTTATTTTAATGGTGAGATTAAAATTGAATCAAAAAATAGATCAAAATATTATTAATTTTTTCAAAGATCAGTACTAAAAAGTTAAACTAAACATAAAGCTTTTTTGTTAACTTTAGAACAATTAATAATTATTTCTAAAAGTATATCAATAATGATTCTTTAAATTACAAACACATTGAAAGTTTAAATGTTTTATATCACCGATAAACACTTCACTCATATATTATTGCCCTATTCACTAATCAATTTTAAAGTAATAACAAATAGGATTGTGAATTTGGAAGCAATTATTGTAATCAATAACTTTTTTAAAAACTTCTGACGTTATTCTTATTATAACAATCATAGGTCCTATATATTTATTTACCCATTAAAAAGTTAAGTGTATGAAAGTATTTAATAATTTGAAAACTAACACGGGATTAAATAATGATGAGTACAACAGATTTTAATGAAGTCCCTGGTGGAATGAAAGTTTTCTGAAACAAAGATTTGTTACTGTGAAAACTTGGTGAGTTCCAAGTACGCATATCAACATAAACTAGTTGCTGAGAAGGCATAAAAAGAATTAATACTTTTAAGAGGATGTTTATATAACTTACAACCTACAAGCAAATTCACATTTAACAAAAGATGAGAATTTTAAGGGCAGTGTATTCAGTAGGATACAGTGTCTTCCGTGGAACATGAAGGTAAATCACAACTCTGTCCAAATATATCAGGGATTCCATCCCAATTATTCTTTTCTCTTGTTTCCCAATATCCACCAATATATCGGTAGCAACCATCCTCATCCTTCTTAAACCATCTCGGTTGCCATCCTCTTTCTTGCATCTTTCTTGCCTGAATTATCAATCAACCACTAGTTAACAAAAATTTTCAATAAAACAAATCTTCGTCTACAAAATACCATCATTCTTAGGCTACCCAATAATTCTAACAAATTGCTACTACATATTATTTTTGACGGGGAGACAATAATTACTACAAAAGACTGCTACGTATGGACACGAAGCCTCTCTTAATGATTGAGTAGGGACAGAAAATGGGACAGACTGATCTGGAATGAAACTAGGATAAAACTAGTGTAGCCAATATACTCTAGATTCCATGGATCACAAAAGTCAAGATTTTCGATGATTTACCTGTCTCTGCAACTGTTCAAGTCTCAGTTTCTCTGCATTTGCCAACTCATATTCTCCGTTTTCTAAATGTCTTTGATCTGGTCTCAACCTTGAGTCAGTCGGGGGCAACTTGTCTAATAAACCAGGTAATATTTCATTCAAGGAAATTGCAAAAGGAGAGAGGTTGTATCTTGTCTTGGATACAGAGTTGTCCCTTTCCCACAATATCGCAGCTTCTGTCATCGGATCATAACCTTTTGGCTTAGAGGTTGGATCCCCTAGTACATAGTACATTGCTTCATCCCACTTCCCAATTAATATTGCTACCTTCTCTCCGGTTCTGTTGTCTTGAACAAATCCATGGACCTGCAATATATATAAGACTAAAAGTTATACAACTCAGAACACAGAAAGATCGGTACATCTAAACTACTCATCTGAATTGTCAAGTTTATAAATGTACTTTAGGATGATAACTGACATGGCTACTTCTATACTTTTTCCACTTAATTACAGAGTACAAACAGAATTTTGATGGTTTATTTGTTTGAACAATAAAGTGAGGGAAGAGATGGGATGAAGAAAAATGTGTTTTCAAATAAAAAAAATGCTAAACATAATGTATTTGAAAAAAATAAAGGTTATAATTTATCTATGAAATAATTCCTGCAGTCCCCATGTCTAGTAGCATTCATAATCCTACCTGATGTGGATTTCGGTCTATAATAGATTGCTCCTTGAATTTCAGTTTGCAAGAATAGTTGCCACTTCCCCTGATGTGCATGGTACCGTAGTGGTCACAATAAATTTTACCTAATATGATATTGTATATGGAAGTGGTGACCTTGCTCCACTGAAATGCTTCACCATCCTCAAATTGTAGAGTTAGGACCCCCACAGGATCTAACTGGATTGAACGCCCCCAGAATTTTCCTTTCAAATTAGAATCTGCCCAAAACTTCCACCCCCTTCCCTCACAATGACAAGCAACAATCATTGGATGATGACTAACCTGGAGCAACAACCATTAGATGAAAATTATCAGACACAAGATAGATATGAGGCATAATTGTACTTTTGGTCCCTGAGTTATCATAATTTTGCAATTTAAGTCCCCAAAATTTCAATTGCTCCAATAGGGTCTCCCTCCAAAGTATCACAGATGTGCAATTGACCAAAAGCACAATTAAACGTACACACAAATCACTCACTTTTCAGACTAAATGGACAAAAGACTACAATGAATTTTCAGATTAAATGACGAAAGGCAACACCGTAGCGAAGGGAAATTAGACACATTCTCATAAACCTTGACTGAAAAGTTAAAGCGAAATTCCAGTTACCTTTTCAGAAAAAAACTTAAGTCCTTTATCTGGATAGTCCGCTTCGTAAGTCTCCCCAAGTAAAGGATTAAAAGGTTTACATTGTCGACCTTCAGTTGATGCATAGCTGGATACAGCAAAAGCTGCAATATTTAGAATTCTCATCAGATCATTCCCCTGCACAACGCAAAACATAATTTTCAAACAATGCCAATCCAATAAACTAGAAATATAAAAAATATGCACTTAAATCTGAAGCTAAATATGCTGTTCATTTCCCAACTTTGTTCGACGTTAGTGAACTCGGATAGTTGAATGATACTACGTTTCACATTAAACGAAATTGTACGGGGGCAAAGCCCATATTGCTTATACAGAACTTGTGCCGTATTTAGCAGTATCAAAATCTAAGGGCAACTATCTACAAGCCTCAAATATCAGCGTAGAGCATGGTTTCAATTTCATGTTAGCTATAAGATCCTCCTCATTCAAGCAATATGTATCAAATTGCAGAAATTTTGTTTTGTTTTTTAAAAATGAAGTTCTTTTAGGCTCAGTAGCAGTTTTAATCAATGCACTCTCTAGGGATAATTTATTACCCAAACACAATGCAACAAAACTATACTTGGTTTCTTTCAAGCCTATAGCACTAGTGAGCTATTTTAAAATTAAAAAAAAAAAAAACACTTAATAGTAACATTCAAAACAGCTAATTATATCATTAATTCAGTTAAATTTTATGTTCATAAACCCCGTCAAGCCAAATATCATAATTTGGAAGGCACTGGCCACGGTCAAGTAGCTAACCCTCAGACCACTCCTGCCTTTACCTATCCACAATAACCCAAAAGTAACAAATTTGCATCCTTAATTTACCCAAGAAAATCCTAAACCAAACCAATTAACCCTAATGTTTTGGCAGGATTGCAACTAAGAACAATTTTGAATCTATATTGAAAGACATTTACTTATCTTAAAAAAAAAAAAAAAACTCCACTTTTTAGGGGCAATGAAAAAAATACAGAGCAAAGAAGCCTTATTCACTATTGACACAGACTATCAAAGCTACTTAAATATTGAAATCTTCATAAGCAGCAATTTTCTTAAATTTAACCAAGCATGTCATCTAACCTTGATAAACAATTTTGAATCTATAATGACCAACATTTATTCATCTTATAAAAACTCCAGTTTTATGGGCAGTAAACGAATGCAGGGCAAAAAGGAATTGTTCAGCCTTGATCAAGCGCAGACTATCAAGTTACTGAAATGTTGAAATCTTTATAAGCAACAATTTTCTTAAATTTAACCAAGCATATTATCTACCTTGATAAATGAACCTAGGAGATCATGCGTTTAAAACTGCTTTGTGACAAAAGTAAGCACAGCTGAGGACCTGACCTGCTTTCCCCATTCCAATGCTCTATCAACCAGGTATGAATACTCTAGGTCTTCAAAACACTTTTGCAATGACGATAGTGGTTCATTAAAATAAACAGGGAGACAAACTCCTGAAAGATCCTTCCCAATATTGTCTTTAATAATTGACCACAAGCCAACAGGCTTCTCTTTTTCCTTTGGCTCTGGTAAGTTATCCCTTCTTTTGACATATGGATACCTTACATCTTTGATCTCCTCAAACCCATGCACACCATCATAACAAATATAATCTCTATCATATATACTGCCATTGGTCATACCTTCCCTACTTCGATAGGATGCACTTCTTAGGGCATCAGAGTACAAAAACTCATTTGTGTCAAAATATGTTCTATCATCATCATCTGTTTCAACATCTGCTCCATCTTGACTTTCATTATCCGCCACTGAGTCAGTAGCACTACCCTCCGACATCACAGAATAAAAATCTGAGACATGAAAAAGACAAGGAGTAAGTGGAGTGCAACTAACACGGAAACTACATAATCAAAACAATCAGTTTGTTAAACAAGATACGGATACTTCATTAACATCCTAATGCCTCATTCGTATGATATCCAACTACCATAAATAATGTTGTAAAAGAATGTCTTAGATCATCGATAGTTATTCAATCTCAGAATAGCATAATTGTTTAAATGGATTTGAATTAAAATATATGATCAGAACAAAGACTAATCATAAATGAAATTCATATGGACTTCTTTGTAAGTACAAATTTAAATGGTAGTTCAAGGCAAAATACTTGACAGTGGATATTAATACTCACCACTAAACCTTCTATTTCCTTGCCCACAGTATGATTCCCGTTCCTTTGTTTCATCAACTACAGTAGTTTCCAACTCTATTTTCTCTGTCTGCATGAATTATTTTAATAGAAAAATCAAACTCAACTAGTAAGAGAATTTCTTAATTTAATAGCAGACAGAAAATATAAGAGCAAATGCAATGTGAATTAAATAAATTCCATGACCAATGCCAAAAGGCACCAGCAGTGTGCAAGTTGAAGAGACGAATTGTTTGAGAAAACAAGTCTTTCAGTTCACATTACAATAAAAAAGTAACCCTACTTTTTCTCATGGTAAGCGAAAACCGGTGGCAGACCTAGGGGCAAGAAAAATCTGAGTAATCCAGGTGAGGCGTGAGTACATCATTGACAAAACATTACACTGGATTATTAAGGGAGGTTCAAAGAATATATCCTAATCCTGCAAAATGCTTTATATGAAATAAAAATGTCAATATTCATCTTAAAATCACTCTGCACACTTTTAATTACCTAAACCACTAGAAAGTAGAAAGGTAAGCCATGTAAATATAAACACCCAATGCTTCCATCATTAGGTTATTAATTCCTACAATTATATTTAAAATCTTCCGCGAGAGCTAGGAAAACTTTAAAACTGTTTCCTTGTCAATGCCGTGCAATCATTTTAGTATTCATAACCACCTATAATAAAACCGCAGCTTATATTAGCTAGAGGATGTGATTCAAAAGCATAGACAGATACCTCCAGTTGTTTTAAGGTGTCCAGCAGCATAACATGTTTCTGCTGAAGATACTTCAACTTGCTTTGGAGATAAGATACTTCGGAAAGCATAATAGACTCGCAGTCATTAATGATTGTTTCACTTACGCCTTCCTGTGACAATCGTGATCTCAACTTCTCCGTGGAAACCACAATATCTTCTGAAGTTGCGAGATCACTACTTGTTAGAGTTCTGGGAAAAAGATCTTTTGCTGACTGCAAGGCCTCAATCCACATGGCTCTGTCTTCTCTAGATACACACCGCAGGTGGAGAGTTTTTGTCCCAGTAAATACGGAAAGCCGCTTTTCGTCAGACTTGCTGGAACGAACTGAAGAAACCTGTGAACAAGACATTTACATTCAGACTTTAGCACTCACACAAAAAGACGAGCAAGGAAAGCTATATGTAATTAGATTAAAAAACTATACATCAAAGAATCGTTTTTGTCCATGATCGAAAGTGCAAGATATAAAAACAAACTCGTAATACTACTTCTACAGATATCAATTCAGCAGCAGCTAGTTAAAGACAATGTAACTGCAGGACCCAAGCATATTTAACCAGTAAGTCAATTACTCAATTTAACACAAATGTAGTGATATGCCGAAACAAGAAAGGATTCTCGGATCAATATTACGAATTCAACACTACTCGATTTTGGTCAAAAATAGAAAATTCACCGGTGGAGAATACATGTTTTAAAAACATTTCAGAGTGGATGCATGTATACATGCAAATGCAAAAAGAAACATGTACGCGTCAGTTATAGACGTTTCATACAATACGGTAATAACGACCCTTTACCCGCCACTCTCATACTTTCGGGAAAATTTGACGAAACAGCATCGACAAACTCATAAAACTTCGCTTTGAACAAAAATACAGAACTAAAACAATGATCAAACTTGATAAAGTCCAAGCAAAGGGGCTCGTTAAAATACAATTTCAAACAACACAAACAATAAAAAAATTTGCATGATACAGATGCACAAAACAGCAGGAAAATCATAAAGTTAAAAAAGGCACTTCAATATTTTATTGCAAGAGATTGGGAACAAAAAAATTGAGAAAAAGAGTGCATTCGTGATGGACCATAGCTACGCTTATTGTAAGTAAGTGCGTCAAAACATAATACACACACATAAATATAAACTTTATCGGCATCTGATAATATCACAAGAACAAACCTTCAAATGTATCTCACCGAACGGTTTGCATTGCTTCCCGTTGTTACTGTTCCCTCCCCCTGCCCCTCCAGAAGGTGCTCGATTCAGATTCCAGTTCGCCTTCTTCACGTACTTCGATGACTCTTCTCCGATCACCCTCACGCTCCTATCCCTCGCCGGACTCATCAAGATCTTGTCCGGACCGTGAATCTTGTAATAAGAAAGAACGCCATCTTCCAGCACGAACCACCTCGATCTCCACCCCTTCCCGTAATTCACCCACTTGTACAGGATCCCAGCGACACTCCCGGCGACGCCGCCTCCATTTAAAGCCTTCGAATCGCGCGGCTCCTCCTCCTCCTCGAGATCCGCAGCAGCAGCAGACGCCTTGACGGAATCCGCTCCCACGGAGGAATCCAGCGTGGAGAAGCTCGATTTGGACGCGTAGTTCACCGTCCTGACTGCCGCATCCAGCCCTAGCTGACACTGACCCGGCGATTTCGCCACCACAGGGTTCCCCCTGTCCCGATCGATCGAAACCGGAGCAATGCAGCACAGAGGATTCATCTTCTCCCTCAATCAAACCAATCAACACCCCAAAAACTCACAACAACACATGATCAAGCACGCAAACGGTAGAAATAAGAGAGAGAAAAGTAAAACTCACTCTCTCTCACACACACACACACTCGCAATCGCGCCACGCTTCGCTATCGATTCAGATTCCGAGTGAGATCGAAACGATCGGAGCATAAAAGGAGAGAGTGAGTTTGTTATGATTGTTTGGTTATATTTTTAGTTTAAAGAGAGAGTGTAGTGTATGTAGAGTAGTAGTGAGTGAGATACAGTTGTTGGTGTTGGGGTTGTGGCAGGCTATAAAGAGCTGAACCACACTGCTCACTGCTCTCACACATCCATTTAAGGCAGTGGTGAGTGAGTGAGTAGTACATGCCACCATTCCACCCCTTAAGCTAACCTCTCTCATAAATTCATAAATGCATGCTAAAACGGAATGAAATGAAATGAAATGAAATTTTGCGACAAATGAAGAAGCCGAGAAGGGACAGCTAACGTGCGCACTTGTGCGCAGAGGAGGGGAGTGGGGGAGGCCGTGTCCGTTGGGTGAGGGGAAAACGCTTCTTTTTTCTTTGGGCCAGGCCCATGGCCATGATGAGAAGGGGGAAACGTGAAATGACCTTTTTGCACTTCCATGTCTCTCTGCGACAGCGATGGCAACGAGGGTGAAAGCGATTGTTGAACCACGGGTTCCATATATTGGTCTATTTTTAACATGCTATTATGCTACAGTGCTCTACACTGTTAGTAGGATAGTGTTCGGGTTTGCTCAATGGGTAATATCCTTTCTTTAGCGTTGACCCAACAACCAACATCCAATTGAATCAATGCCACACTTGCTTTTGGGTGCATCAGATTATGGGGCTTTAATTGCTCCACTTTCTCTACCAAACTCAAATAAATTAATCACTTTCTTTTCACCTTCATCTCTACATGCGTTTCAACCTTCCCAATTTCCTTCCACACCCTCCAATGAGTTACGTTACGTTCTGTTTATGCTGCATTATAAAATTAAAATATGTGATACATCTCGGTTCTCTTAGGTAAAGTACGACTAAAGAGAACAAAATAAGACAAAAATATGTTGTTTTCTTTCTCCTCCATTAAATCTTGTCTTTAAAAAACTATATTCGTCTTTGTCTTCTAGAACATTCTCGTCCATCTTGTACCTCTCTTCGTCTAAAGGTGATTGAGTAGCTGTTCCAAAATATTTCTACTATTAATTAATTAGTTTGTACATTTCGATTCAATTAGCAAACTATGTTACGTTCCACGGACTTTAAGATGAAACAAATTTACAAATTATTGAACCAAAACTTAAATTTTATTTCAGCTTTCTAGATAAAAAGTAACTGTGCTCTTATAAATTCTACTTATTTTAATTTGGTATCTAGGAATAATATGTTTGTAAAAAATTGTGCCATCCCTGCTTTTCTTAATACTACCTCTACACTCAAATGTTAAAAAAAAAAAAACTAGTATTTGTATTTGTGCATGAGCGCAGGCTAATTAGATGTAAGTTTTTTTATTATTATAAAAAATAAAATTTAATTGCGTTTAGGTAAGGTTTATGTCATGTGATTAAATTAAAATAACGATAAAATCAATAAAAATAATTAATAATAGTAACGTATAATAAATTTTAACGTATCTGAATTATTTTACCAACAAGTTCGTCCACCAACAAGTTCGTCAGCATCATTTAGGATTGATCAATGTGTGACTGAATTTTATGCTCTAAAATAAATAATACACCGAGAATGCAGTAATTAATCCTAATAATATTATTGCTGGACTTGCATGTTTAATATAAAAGAATTAAAATTGAATAAAAAATAATAAATATTTTGAATGTTTGTAATTAAGTTCTGAATAGAATTAACCTTAAAAGTAATTTACATGTTTAGAAAATCAATATGTCTATTGAAATATAAATAATAAAGTTGTAAATATATAAATGATAAAACATGTGAAAAAATATAATAGACTATTTGAAATAATAAGTAGAGTTGACTTACTAAAAATATAAATTAGTGTATAAATAGATTCATGTATTGTATATTATATATTGCACAAGATCGGTCTAATAATTAAGTGAATAAAATCATTTGATGTGTATCAATAAATTCATATAATATATATAATATATGTATAACATCACTCATTAAGGTATATTCACATAATTAAGTTTTGAGTAATGTTTATATACTTCACTCAAATGTTAATAGTAAAGTTATCAAACTAGGTTGAAACCTGCGAACTAACTCACTCCACCACGAGTTTAAGTCGGATTAGGTTGAAATTTTTTTTACAAAATTTATTACGGATTAATTTTTGACTCGGTTATCTAGGTTGAATTTGTGGTGGGCTGGGTTGGCTCACCAACCCGCAAATAAAGGGTCACACAAGTGTTTTTTATTAAATTAGGCTTTGCATTTGAGTCATGTTAATTGTTTTTTTTAACTAACACATAAATAATTTTTATTTTTGTGATTTTGGTTTGTATTTAGATTATATTAAAGTTTATTTAGATTTTAATTAGAATTATAATTTAGTTTTGACTGAAAAAATAAAAATTTTGTATTTTTTTAATTTAGTAAATCCGTGAGCCAACTCATTTAATCCACTAATCCGTTGTGGTTCGGGTCGGGTTCAAATTTTTTTGACTCGCTAATAAGTGAGTCAGGTTGAGTTAGCTCAATACATGATCAACCTGTGATAGGTTGAACTGGATCGGATTACCCGTTTTGACAACTCTAATTAATATCATATCCACTAAACAACGATATTCCGCTGTTTTTTTTTTTACTTTTTATCATTATTCAAAAATAAAATAATATTATTGTCATTTATTTATTTATAAACTTGTTACGTTCAAAATAAATTTAGACTAAAGTATTAATAAATATATTTTTTTTATTAGAGAAAATTTGAACATATTGTTTATATTTGCTATCCAGATTAATTTTATGTTTCTCATTTTTAAAATAAAACAAAATTAAATATGTAATAATTTTAGTTCCATTGAATAAAACAGAACCAAAGAGAACAAAATAAGACACAATGTTTTGCTTACATTAAACATTATAGTTAAAGTATAAAAAAAAATATAGTAATTATTTTCTTTTTAGAACATTCTAACAAATGAATATAAAATAGTGTTGCTCTTTGTTTGAGGGGAGGTGATACTTTGGCACTTAACTTTTCTCCCACCTTACGTTCAACTTATAATCTTCATAAATTATTATTTTATTATAATATTTAATTTATTTTTATATTTAGGTCAATATAATATTTATTGTAAAGAATAAAAGTTGGTGTGAAAGTCTAATTTTCCTTGTTTAAAAACTACCGTAACCGCCCCGTGATGCCTAAATATTTCGCGTCTTTGTATTAAAAACTGTAATACATGAAATAAATTAGAATAAAATTTGAAAATATAAGTTTTTAATATCTTTTTTATTTTCAATGGTTAGTTTTATTTATTTGTATTTACCCTAGTATACGAATGCTTTTGGCTTTAATTGTATTAATTATTTTTTATCATTGAAATACAAGAATTAAAAAAAGGTTAAAAGAAAAAAAGAACTTTTAATAAGTAAAAATGAAAATATTTCCTACTCAAGATTTTGCTTGTACAATATTTTATAGTTATTTTGAATAATATTTTTTTTTTTAATTTATAGTTTTCAAGGAATTCAACTCTTCAAAAAGAATACATCAGAGAGTCCAGTAGAAAACAATACTCAAACCCAAACATTTACGAAGCATAATGGATAATTTTACAAATGGGCTTGGCTGTGGCTTCACAGCCCAAGCCCAACTTACAGAAAAATGTCTAAGTCGAAGGCCTTTGTACGAATCGGGTTGTGATTCGGTAATTGAAATATCAGAAAAAAGGTGGGAAGGAAGTAGCATAATAGAAGGTTCGGGTTAGGGCTTAAGAGTGTTTTTGCTCTTTCTTCTTCTTCCATTTCTTCTTTGCGATTGTTCGTTCTGTGCAAGAGTGAAGAAGAGATCGATCGATAAAAATGGCGTTGGCTTTCGACGAGTTCGGAAGGCCGTTCATAATCTTGAAGGAACAGGAGCAGAAGAGCAGACTCCGAGGTTTGGACGCTCAGAAATCGAACATCTCCGCCGGCAAAGCCGTCGCGCGGATCCTCCGTACCTCCCTCGGTCCCAAAGGCATGGACAAGATGCTCCAGAGCCCCGACGGCGACGTCACCATCAGTAAGTTCTACAAACTTCCTAGCATGTGCCACCAAAACGTGCTCCATTTCCTGCACTAACTCTTTTTTTGTTTTGCAGCCAACGACGGCGCCACCATCCTCGAGCAGATGGACGTGGACAACCAAATCGCGAAGCTCATGGTAGAACTTTCGAGGAGCCAGGACTACGAGATTGGCGATGGCACCACCGGCGTCGTCGTCATGGCCGGCGCGCTTCTCGAGAAGGCGGAGCGCCTCCTGGAGCGGGGAATTCACCCTATCAGGATCGCCGAGGGTTACGAAACAGCGTCTAGAATCGCGGTTGAGCATCTCGAGCGCGTGGCCAACAAGTTCGAGTTCGGGGAGTCCAATTTGGAGCCTCTCATTCAAACCTGCATGACCACACTCTCCTCTAAGATGTAACTGAAATGTTTTACTCTAACTGATGATTGATTGCTCTGTCTTTACTTGCGTTGCTTTCGTTCTTATTGTAATGCGTTTGTTGTTTGTTTTAATGTTGTAGTGTTAATCGGTGCAAGCGTAGCTTGGCTGAGATCGCTGTTAAGGCTGTTCTTGCTGTTGCCGATCTGGAGAGGAAGGATGTTAATTTGGATCTAATTAAGGTGGAAGGGAAAGTTGGGGGTAAATTGGAGGACACCGAGTTGATCTATGGCATAGTTGTTGATAAGGATATGAGCCATCCTCAAATGCCTAAGCAAATCGAGGATGCTAAAATTGCTATCCTGACCTGCGCCTTTGAGCCTCCCAAGCCAAAGACTAAGCATAAGGTTGATATTGATACAGTGGAGAAGTTCCAAACGTTGAGGTTGCAGGAACAGAAGTATTTTGATGACATGGTTCAAAAATGCAAGGTGGGTATTCTCTCCTTTTTTTAACCTTCTAATTGAAATGCCATGTTTCCTTGGTTTAACTTGATGGGGTTAGGGAAATGGATTCTCTCATGTGGGTAAACACTTAAGAAGGTCATGTGAGTTTATCTCCACCGTTCATTTTATTAAACTATCAATTTTTACGAAAAGCGTGTTCTGTATTTATTAACTATTTTGAAGGTTTAGGATCTAATCTAGTGAAAATGTGACTGGAGAGAATCAATTCCGTGTGCAAGTCTTTGGGATTTAAACTCGAATTAGCCTTGTTGAAATGAGATTGTGTTCCATATTGAAACTGGCATATTGGTTTGCAGGATGTGGGTGCAACCCTTGTCATCTGCCAATGGGGTTTTGACGATGAAGCGAATCATCTCTTAATGCACAGGAACTTGCCTGCTGTCAGATGGGTTGGTGGTGTAGAGTTGGAATTGATAGCTATAGCAACTGGTATGTTTTAATTTAAACTATGTATGCCTGGGAAGTTTGTGGGTTCTTTGCACAACTTTGTATCTTATGGTTTTGTAGATATTCTCCTGTTCTTATTTGCCTTTTGAACTAAGCAATGTTCTATTTGTGAATATAGGTGGAAGAATTGTTCCAAGGTTCCAGGAGTTATCTACAGAAAAGTTGGGAAAGGTATAATCTTGCACTTTATTTCTTTTAAGGGGTTTACAAGATCTGCAATTGTTTTGCAGTTTTAAACATTTTGAAAGTATATGCAATGGTGGCAATTAGTAATTTAGAACATCTAGCTGTGGTAGCTACATGCAATGTTTGTCCATTTGATAACACACTGAGCTACATTAATTTGTTTAATTATTTTAAGGCTGGCATGGTTCGTGAAAAATCTTTTGGTACGACAAAAGACCGAATGCTGTACATCGAACATTGTGCAAACTCAAGGGCTGTAACAATATTCATCCGTGGAGGTAAAGCCAGATTCCTTCATTGTACCGGTTTTCATTGAACTTTATATAATTAGCCTTTGGGAGGAAGTTAATTTTCTAACTGTAGCGTGTTCGGTATTGTATTTATTTCTTTGTTGCTCTGGGGAGTGAGTTTGAACTTTTAGACTATGTTTATATTGATGGAGGAAGATGGATGGAGTGGATTAAAATGGAATAAAGTGGTATGGAATATAAATGTATATAATAAAATAAGATACCCATTCTATTGGTTAGATACGTTAATGATAGAATGGAACATAATCCTTTATTTGGACAGCGAACAAACATAATCGATAATTATTTTTATTACCATATTTCTTATTTTGAAATACTAAAATATTATTTTTAATCTTCATTTGTTATATTTATCTTTCTACTTTTCATTACGTTTCTTTTTTAACATGTCGCTTTTGAATAGTTGTCTCTTATTTTTTTTTTCATTTGTGACTTATAAAATGCTGAGCTGATATATTTTATATAAAATAAATTGGGCCCTTTAGAACAACAACCCCACAGCAGTGTAAATGTCTCTCTTATACTCAAGAACAATATCCGTATAAGTGACAATGTTTCCATCAGACTGTTTAACTAACATTTCTCAAACATGCCAAAACTTGTGCAAAAGTCTTGTTTGCTAAAGTGGTTGGGATGTGAACCATGTGGCATAATGCAATAGAGGGGCAAGGAGGAAGGGTATGTGTTTTGAGAACGGAGGTGACTGACCAAGTGTGAGAATAGATGTGGAGTTGCTGGAGATGGTATGGGTGATTATTGCTTGCACAATGGCAGTACAATAGTATACATAAAATAAGAAATGAAATAGGGGCTCCATCTCATTCATATCCCCTCCTATTTGAGGGCTAATAATCCGTTGCTTATGTTTCTCATCCCTTCATTTTCAATCCCAATAATGAATCTCAAGTCTGTTACATTTCATACTCTCCATTTCACATTTCATCAATCCAAAACTTAGCCTTGAATATAGCCTCTATTTGTCTTTGCAACTAATAAGTTATGAAATTTCTCTGGAACTTTCTAAAGTAGACATTGGAAGATTGATAATTGTCTGTCTGTTCAAGCCTGACAAAGTGAAATGATTTATCTTCGTCTGAGTAGGTAACAAGATGATCATAGAGGAGACAAAGCGCAGCCTTCATGATGCCTTGTGCGTGGCTAGGAATCTTATCCGTAACAATTCTATTGTATATGGTGGTGGTTCTGCTGAGATTTCGTGCTCTATAGCTGTTGAGGCTGCTGCTGATAAATACCCTGGAGTTGAACAGGTATGGATATCATTAAGTATTTGCCAGATTAAGTAGTTGTTATATTTCCAGTGAATCGAATTACCAGACCTGTTTAAAGAAGCTATTAAAAATAATTTTGTTATCACTGGTCGTGTGTAGCGGGGATGCTGAGTTGTTGTCAATGCGTCATATATGATGTTATTGCTTAAACATTTTTTTTGGCTTTCCCCAATATTGATGGAGTATTTTCTTTCCATGCAGTATGCTATTAGAGCATTTGGGGATGCTTTGGAAGCCATCCCAATGGCCCTCGCTGAAAACAGTGGCCTCCAACCAATTGAAACATTATCCGCTGTTAAGTCTCAGCAAATAAAGGTAATGGATTGATGATGATTGTTTTTAACTATGATAAACATCTGTACCTGGTGTTGATATACTTTTATATGTATCGTGGCGCTGACCTTGATTCTGCCTTCAGGATAATAACCCTCACTTTGGCATTGATTGTAATGATGTTGGCACTAACGACATGCGTGAGCAAAATGTCTTCGAAACTTTGATCGGCAAGCAGCAACAGATCTTACTCGCTACTCAAGTTGTCAAGATGATATTGAAAATTGATGATGTCATTTCCCCATCTGAGTACTGATATTTTTAGACTCAGTCACGTTCTACATCAAGATTCTGAATGTTGCTTATAGTATTTTGTTTGATCGGTCTGATTGTAGTCACAGTCCGTATGTTTACTTGGAATGTAAGATTTTGGCCCGGTTTGTATCGGAGTTGGGCGGCTGTTTTTGTTTTTTTAATGCAATTGTTATCTTTTGATTTTTAAAACATTATGGATTAGTTGTTTTTGTTTTTAGACATTTTAACCTCTGTTTGTAGGCCGAGTGAAATTTTGTTATCTCAGTCTTATTTTGGGCCCTAAATGATTGGTTATTGAGAGTGAATGTAGTCTGGGCGAAAGTGTTTAGAGCTTTAAAGTCCTAGATTTTGTTGTAGTAGTGCAATTTTATTTGAGGAAGAAGTTCTTGACATAATTAATTGGAGCTGGAATGACTAATAAGAAGTTTGAAACTGATAATTTATCGCATCTCGTTTTAACTGTTTGCAATCCAATATTTGTTCATTCTTAGGCCAATTGAGTTGGCAGTGTGGCTGTGAAATGCATTCTTGGCAGGGGCTTCTGTCGTTAATACCATATCTAGAGAAATTTAATTCTGCTAAAGTGTAGTAGTCTGAACAGCATTGTGAAACCACGTACTAAAAGCATTAGAAACATGCAAACAGGAATCAATCTATTGCAGATTCATTAACTCAGATAGCGATTCATCTCTAATACTCTGTTATGTCATATTACTTATCCACGGCACGGTTCCATTACATCATACATTGCCCCTTCATGGGAACGAATGTAGCATCTTACAACACTCTAGAAAAATGGAAATTGTTGCACATTTTGAATTAGTTGGTTTGCTAGTGTCCGCATAGGTGGCCATTTTTGCATCTAAGTGCACCAGCCCCCGCAGTGAGTGAAGGCACAAGTAGAGGTGGTCTTGCTGCCATGCTTGACGCTCTGTCATATCTAGCTGTTGCTCCTGCCCCTGACGGTGTGAAGAAGGCTCCATTCAACATTAGATCTCCTTCAGACCTCCAATTCCATTTCTTCCACTCTCTTTCTGATGATTTAAAATGTTTGGTCACCTCTTTATGGTCTTCATCATTTGGAGCAAGAAATCTATTCCCTTGGCTGAAAATAGTTGGGGATGAACTCCCACCTATTGCGTAATGCTGCCAATGTGTGTAATCGTTGTTTACCACATGAAAGTATCCAAACCTGCATCTGCAAATATACCACTTCAAAATAATATTACACAAAAACTATAATACACATTTAGTATTATATTACACAAACTTACCTAGGCATTCTTCCTCCTAGCCCTTCTCCAAAATGGTTGAAGGCTATGGTCACTTGCATATTCTTGTCATCTTTATAGGAATCACTGTGGCCCAAGAGCATGACCTTGTTATGGTGTGTCATGTAATTGTTGGAAATGGTGATGGCCGTTGATCCATGAACAACATCAATCAGGCCATCAAAACAGTTTGACAGGGAGCAATGGTCCACCCAGACATGACTCGCACCAGAGATTGTGATCCCATCACCGTCCGATCTTGCACTCCAACTGCGATGGTTGGGAAAATCAGTGACATATCCACTCCCACCTCGTTTGCAATCATGAATGTGTATGCCATGAATTATGATATTCCTCTTGTTGTGCACTTTAATGCAAGGCCCTCCAGCAATGTGGATAGTTGCTCCTCTTCCATCAATGGTTTTGTAAGAATTAACAAGGAGATCCATGTGCAGCTTGATCACCATGTCACGCTTGAAAATTATCCACAAAGGCTCTTCTTGGATAACGCCATGTCTCAATGTACCTGGTTTAGGGTTCATAGGGTTATCACTGGGGTCACTCACCACATACACTTTCCCATCTCTTCCACCAATCGCATTCTTGCCGAACCCAATACCACAACTTGCCAAACGCTTGCGATTCCTTTCCCAGTTCGGGTCGCACCTCCAACAATCATCAATGGGGTTCCCCGTCCCACAAGAAAGGTACCCCAAATTTCTCCTTGACCCATTAATGCTCCTACAGTAAAAACTCATGCTTAAACACCAAACTACATATGTTTCAAGAGAGAGATAATAACCAGCACAAAGTCTTGTCCCACATTGGCAAATTCATAGAAAAAAAATCAAACTTCAGAAAGATGTTTAAATACATAAATTTGAATTTAAGATTGAAGATGGTAAAAGCTATGAACCACAGATTTAACTGAAAAGGTAAATTCAAGAATTCTACTTATAATAATATAGGATGAATAGTTGTTATTTTTAAAAATGTAATATCAAAGTTTAAACCAAGGATCATTATCTCCAAATGTCTGTGTTTTTTCTGGGTAATGCAAAATGTGTGTGTTTATCTTTTTCAAGACTGTAAAATATTGCAAACAAAGTATGTATGGTGGTAACATACTTTTCCACTTCCTGGACCACTAATTCAGGATCTTGAACATGAGAAGTAGAAACATAAACCACAGATGGGACAAGAAGCAAAAGGTGGAATGTGAATGTGAATGAAAATGCCATAATGTTTGGGAGGAACATTAATAAAGTGAGAATTTGTACAGTTCTGAGTTCCTATATTAAAGTGATGGAAAAGTTGAGTTTATATACCAGTACAAAGAAGGATAATGAATTTCTGATTAAACTATAAAAGCTTGTTTAATTTCTGGGATTAGTAGATTATTTATTCCAAGGTCAATTTACACGGTTATAGATTCTATATTTCAATTGGCAAATTATACCAATGAAAAGAAAAAAATAAAATAAAATCCATTACACGGAAATTCGAGACATGAAATCTGTGTCTGTATTAGCAGCTAAGAGGTACCCTTTGGAGTTGACAGCATCAAAATGTGACACTTTCTTTGTCTATCATCCATCAATTATGCTGCATGTTCATGTATAATTGGTCCTTAAATGAAGTACAATTTTGTTTTTTTATTGATCATTGATCTATTTCACCTTTCACTCTCATTTGGATCTATCATTTTATTTCGATAAATAATATGTTAGATCGAGAGTGGTGTCAATGTCTTGTATAATTAAACTCATGTTTCATTGGTATTTGTTCTCCTCAATAAAATTCCTTCTATAAATCTAACAAGTGATATCAAAATCTATTATTCAAGAAAAATTAGATGTTGCTGCTTTTGTGTAAGATTCTTCGGCTAAATAATTTTACTATTTGGATGTGCCCTTCTTTCTTAACGAAACGCCCTATGTAAATTCAAATAGTTTTATTTTATGTGTACAAGAATTCATAGGATATACCAATGCAAAATCCTGTGATCAAGGTGCTGCATGATTCATATAGTTTTTTTTCTTTCTTTTTTTCACACACAACATATTTAAGAAAAAAACATTTTGACATAAAACCAATATTATAAATAATTTTTTTTAAATATTTTATACACTTCTATACTCGAAATATTGTAGCAAGATTCGTATTTGCAGCATCTAAAATTAGTAAAAGAGCATGATTGTTTAATACAATTTTTAATAAATAATATATTAACTTTACTCTTTAATTTGTATTAAAAAACTTTAAACTGATGCAGAGCTAAGAGAGAAATAATTAATTTAATAAAAGAGAAGTAATTAACAAAAACTTTTTTTTAATGTTTTTGGGGTAGTTAAACTGCCGACTGATTTGTTTGTTTGTCCCAAGAAATTAAAGATGTCTAAAACCATAGTTTTTAAGGAAACATTATTCTATTAACTTACTCATGAAAAGTTATTATAAGAAGAGAAAGTATAAATATTTGTATAAGGTTCAAACTTGTTCTTTAAAAACCATGAAAAGCCGGGGCATAATAGAGTTAAGAGATTCTTCTAGCATGCGGCAGATATATATATTAAATAAAGGTCAATCATTTAATTTTTAGAATTGGTGATGTTATGCAGATGAGATTAGGAATAACGTGTAATATTTGCAAATTCTTGAAGTTAGATTACATAAAGTGACATCATTTTGGATGAACACAATTTAATAAATATTTAATTTAGAAAAAAAAAAGTTAAATTAGGTAATTATGTCTATATTTTGAAGTAGATATAGAGGAACTATAAAAGGAAAGATTTGTGAGCAAATTATTGTTATTGTTAGAGGTTAAAAATTGTGGGCTCCTCATAAGAGATAGGTTCATAATAATTTTGGACCTACATGTAGGTTGTGGAAGGTGGAAAGGCCCCAAAAAAAAGCAAGTACTTAAGGGGTTGGGGCCCAAAAAAAGTGATGCCAACAGGAAGTAGCATAGTCATAGAGGGTGAGAAGATATTGCATAGATCACAATGCAACCGATCAATATGATTTTTTTTGGTAAGAATGATATTTTGATCATTTTTAATTATTTAATTTAAAAGTTAAATATATTTTTAATTTTTTATGTTTTAGTGAATTTTAGAGTTAGTCTATTTTTGAAACTTTATATTAATGTAGTCCTTCATTTTTGGAAATACATAGATTTAATCTTTCTTACCAAATTTTGTTAAGTTTATTTAATATTTTAAACGTATTCTATGATAATATTTGACTTAACATTGAAGCGAAAATGTGTAAAGGAGTAAACAATTCAAATACTATCATGAAATGCACTTGAAACGTCAGATAAACTTGACAAAATTTGGTTAAAAGGACTAAATTTATGCATTTCTAAAGATGAAAAACTAAATTGGTCAAAATTTTTGAAGAGAGACTAATTTCAAATTTCATTCAAACTTGAGGGACAAAAATATATTTAACCCTTAATTTAATTATTTAGTAACGTGATTAATGATTCAAAGATGATTGGAATAATAAATTAAAAATGAATAAAAAGAATTAAAATATTAGTATTCATAATCTATGTGTGTTTAAGTTTCTTGAAATTATATAAATAATTTTTGCATCTCATTATTTTTAGTTCCTATACCCTATCACTCCTCTTGTCATTTCTGAAATAAATTGAAACAAATAAATAATTCTATTTTTTCTTTTGGAAATTAATTAATCATTCTTTTTATGAAAAACGTTTTTCAGAATGTTTTGATGGGGTGAGAAGTGAAATTTGATGGTGTAAAATGTTTTAGCCTATACAATCTTTCTATTGAATCTCCTCCAATAAAAGACCCATCAGTTTCACTTCTTTATATCTAAAGTGTTTTTGGTTTTGTTTACTAAGAGCAATTTATACATTTATAAATATTGAAGTATAAAAACACTACTATATCCTTCTTGACATTATTTTTAATTTTTAGTAACATTTTCCTTAAATAAATTTTATTAACATTATTTATAATTATTATTACTATTTTCATTACTTTTATATTCCTTAACAAGGCTTTATTTTTTTCTTTGAATTCTAATATATACTAAAGAAAAAAAAAACAAAAACCCCCCAAAAAAATTAATAAAGAACAAATTAGATTAATTGACCTTAAATTCAAATTAATTGTCAAATTAATAAAGCAATAAGAGAATAATATTACAAATATAACAACACTATTATATAACCGTAATTAATTGTAGGAATTTATATCAAAATTATATTTATTTAAGGAATATAATTATTACATATTTTTTATAATCATGTAAATATAAATAGTAATTCGTTTATAAAAAATAACTTTGAAATCTGACAAGAAAATCCAAAACAAAAAAATTAATACCTGTCTTTTAATCTTGACTAAAACTCTAAACTTATTATTACAAACAATGTTTTGTAATTAAACTTCTTAAAAACATGATACTGACATTTCTTAATCTAAACAAAATAACAATCTATATCATCACAAATAGATTATTCCAAATTACTCAAAAACACATAACATATAACACATAATACATACCAATAATTAATTATACATAAATATATAATTATATCATTATTAGATGAATTTATCGTTTGAATATATTTAAATTGACAATTAAAACATCTATAACTTTTAAATTAAATTATTGATAATAATATTAAAATCTGTTTTCTAAACAAAAGTTTTAGAAAACAAATACACGACGCACTCGTCTCATGCTAATTATTAGTTATTATTAGAAAGGTAATCTTACATATAAGATTAACAAAATTCTGGATTGAGTATTTATAGATTTTTCGATATATAAGTTAAATAATCAATACACCTTCAACTTAACATATTAATTAAAATATTAAGATATCGAAATTTAATATTATTCGTGTTTTTTCAAGAGTTTTTAAACTTATTTCCCATTTTTATCATCTTACAGAAAGTAGTAATAGATAAAATTTGTACAGTTCCCAACTTCAATCCTCATGTTTTTCAGATCCAATGTTTGAAACTCACCACTTAAAGAGAGTGTAATTAATATATATAAGTCAATTAACAATGTGAAACGAAAATATCAAGTTAGATTGCTAAACTTAAACACAAATATGTAGTTTTACTGGATAATTTGAAAGAAGATCACCGAAAAAATACAACATATAAATGATTAATATCATTTTTAACCCAAAATTTTAAGATAATAACTTTATAGATTTTGATATCTCAATTTTTTTATTTTTACTAGATATGAAATTTAGATTCAGTAAAAATATTAGATTCACACTTCAATGGCGATTTACTTATATACGAAACCTTTCGTTATACAATGGCGATTCTGAAAATAACTGTTTGGCGGTGACATTTATAACATCACCAGTATCTTGTCGGAGTCACATACTAAACTTCAACTATTGTCATTTTGTATGTCATAATTTGGTGCCCTAAAAATGATTTCTTTCTTGCTTTTCAAACTCATTGGCTTGCATGTCAGAGAAAAATCCATCTATCGGTAAAAGCAACAAAGACTGTGTGTCTGATTCATCAATGCACCCACACAACTCATTAAAGATGCTTGTCCCAGATAATAGATAATCCTCCCATCTTTCAACTACGTGCTTCCAATTACCAATGACCATTCATAAATCTATTTCCTTTTCACACCATGTGAAGATCGTTATCTTCCTCCACATCGTACTATTAAATATCATATATATCTTAAATTATTTTTAAGTCTAATTTAATTTTATAAAATTAATTTGTGAGATGATATTTGTATTTATTTATATATTTTAAAAAAATTAAAATTAGTTTTTCTTTGAAACTTTGGTCCAATTTAATTTCCTAACTTCAAAATTGCGTGAATTTAGTCTTTTTAAGCAAATTTTGTTAAGTTTATTTAACGTTTCAAACGCACTTTATGATAATAGTATTTGATATGTTTACACCATTTGACACACTTTTGCTTTAATATTAGCTAAAAAACTATCATGAAACGCATTTGAAACGTCACTTAATAAAATTTGGTTAAAATGACCAAATTCACTGAATTTTGAAGTTAAAAGACTAAATTGGGTCAAAGTTTCGAAAATGAACTAATTTCAATTTTTACTGCAAATTGAGGGACCAAAAACATATTTAACCTTATATTTTAAGCTCGTTTTATTTCTAGTTAATGTGAAATTTTTAACATATATCTTAATATCGGATAACAGGATAGGTTTGACAAATAATAAATTTCACTGAAATAAATCTCAAATCACTTTTTATTATCTTAAGAAATTTACCTTAAAATTAATTCAATTCCACAAAATAACCTGTAAAATAAGATTTGCATGTGTCATAAAGTGAATTGTATCATATATTATGTTCTGTTTGTTGTTTTGTCAAGATGAAATTAATTATAGATATTGTTATGTGAGAAAGTTGGTTATATGATTAATAGTTAAGTGAAAATAAGTGGTAACATTTATTATACATATTTACATCTCTCTTATTAGTTAAAGATAAATCTTTTATAGCATATAATATAAGCTACTCCACTCACAATACTGTAAGAAGACTCTTTGTCTCCTTTCTTCCTTCTTCCACAGTGTATCTTCCCAACAAAAAACTCACTTCTTTGTTTTTTCTTTCTTCTGATTTTACAACATTTAAGCTTTTTTTTTTTTTTTTTTTTTATAATTTTTTTTTTTTTTTTTTTTTTTTTTTTTTTTTTTTTTTATTTTTTTTTTTTTAAAATTATTTTTTT
>Ga0099822_1000620_pt1 | contig 34992 bp, 23 predicted proteins | sample CowpeawhiteBW_FD_76839 | JGI IMG/M metagenome (GOLD analysis project Ga0099822, IMG submission 76839) | Root nodule microbial communities of legume samples collected from California USA - Cow pea white BW | ecosystem: Host-associated > Plants > Roots > Nodule | place: USA: California | collected... | reverse complement strand
TCACCTCATACCAATACCATGCCATCAATGTAACATTATTGCTCATACCGAATTCATGACCACATATATAACCAACCATTTCATTGAAATCGCATGCCAAGATTTATCCAAGTTCATCATTCACAATCCATGAAGCATATCACTCATGCAAATTCATTCATCTCATACTTTATAAATGTTTACCAAGACATACATATATCACAAAATAGTATTCATCCTAAATAAATGAGTACCAACATTTAAGTACCTGCAATTCCATACAATCAAGCACAACACACAACCATAATTATTACACCAAAATTCCTAAGAAAATTTATTATCACAAAACCAAAATCACTACAGTAATGCGTGACACATTTCTCAAGCTACACACATATAATTGACGATCCAACCAATCAAACCACAAAATAGCATGTTATGAACCAAATGTCCAAATTTGAGCTCAATCCAACGGTTAATAAGTCAAGAAAGTCAATTTTACTAAAACTGTGCATATCAGAAAAATACACAGTCGCCCAACGACCAAAGTCACTCGCCCAGCGACTGCGCGATGCATCCAGAATACGAGAAATAACGTCAAATATCACAATTTCATGGATATTTGAACCCTTAACTTAGAAATATACCAAAAACTAATGTTTTCCCCAAACTTTTCTCATATTTCACAAAACATTAATCGCATAAAATAGAAATGACGTGAAACCCTAGCTTCCCTTACTTGGAAAGAGCTACTAAGGGGGATTTTGGACACGAACAGAGGTGCACTATAAGATCCGTGAAATTTAATTAATTAAATAAATAATTAATTAATAAATGCGGGTAGGAGAATTAATTATGACTTTAATTATGAGTGGAATGATGTGGAAAAGTACTAGCTCAAGTGGTCGAGAGTACTTTATTGAGTGTGAGGACTTGGGTTCGAGTCCTATGTATGCCTTTTGTGTTACTATTGTTGTTATTTTTAAAATGTGATAATCATGTTGTGAAAGAGTATGACAATTGAGTTATGATTGTTAGCATGAAATCTGAATTGGTTAAGTGGTTGGATATTGATTTGGGGAATTGTCGGGTTGTGGGTTTGAGTCTTGGAGAACTCATATTAAACTTTATTTTTGATATTTTTGACTTTGGTTTGAATTTGAAGAGTTGAGAGACATCCTAGTGGAAGGGCAGAATAGGGGTGACCGTTGGTGATCTTTGGGGTTGCATTGAGAGAGAAGGCTAAGGAGCCAATTGGTGAAGGAGAACACTAAGTCGTCAAGCTTTAAGCGGAGAAAAACTAGGTTAGGGGAGCTTTCATACGTTAGAATTTTTATAAGTGTATTCGAATTGATGGATATATGTATAATTGTGATTATTGTTCATTTCTGGTTGAACCTTTGTGATTCTGAAAAATTTCTAGAAATCGCCTGGCGGGCTATTCATAGCCGCTAGGCGGTGCATGTAGTTTTATGAGATTTGGGGTTCTTGGACGAGGAACCGCCTGGCGGCACACTCCCGACCGCCAGGCGATGCGTGAAGTTTTACACTTTTCTGGGTTCGTTGATGAACTGCCTGGCGGTGATGAATTTCCGCCAGGCGATGCGAGTCTATTGGGCTCGATTCTGGTGATTTTGGGTGTTGTTGGATTGAGTTGATCGGGGATAAACAAAGGGATAGTGGTTACTGGAAATTCTAACTTGTTTTTCCATTGATTTCGAGCGTAATGAAAGGTTTAATCCAATGGAATAGTGAAATTGAGTTGTAGGGTTTGGGAGTTTGGGCGGATTGGTAGAACTAAATTGATAAGTGAGGAATGTTAACATAAGATAAATCTGTTTATTTTATCAAAACACATAGTGATATGTTACATGGATGGGAGGGGAAGTTTTGGTTAGGGAGACATTCACTCGAGGGATGAGGTACCAAAGTAGTGTTATACTAGCTGAAATCTGAAGGTAGAAAATGTGTATGAGAAGGTAAGACTGAACTCAGTGGAATCTGTCTTGGAACGCAAAGCAACGTAGTAACCTTAAAGAGGAGGACCTTGATAAGAATGGGAAGTGCACCTTGTAGGTAATTCGGAAATGTTAACAGATGGGAGCGTGGTGGATGTGTGATACGCTGAAGCTCTAACTATTATACTTGGTTGAGTGACTAATGTGGTCTAGTTATGAATTCCTGTGACTTAATTCAGAATAGTGCAGTAACCAGTGGCTCAACTGGTATAGCGCCTAGCGGTGGGGGTTAGGCCGCCAGGCGATATCGAGGCAATAGTGGGGTCTGATGCAAGTGGCGCCTGGCGGTGAGGGAGGTCCCGCCAGGCGATAGAGAACTAACAGAAGCGATATGGGGTCGCGTCCGCCCGGCGATGTGGGAGTTTTCGCCAGGCGGTTGATGCAGAATTTGAAATCTATTTTGAGGCGCTTGGCGCCTGGCGGTACGTGTCCCCCGCCAGGCGGTCTAGAAGCTGTGGCGCCTAGCGGTACGTGTCCCCCGCTAGGCGATTTGGCTGTTGTAAGTCCTAGTTGTTGGACTTTGTAGGGTGTTCTACAAGGCTTTTGGTGGTGCTTTAAAGGTAAGATTGTTGGGTTCCTCGAGTTGAGCTCGGGATGGCGGATGAACACGAGGAACCCTTAAGTTGAGCTCGGGTTGGCGAGTGTTGCCGGTGTGAGTGTGCTGGTTGTGGCCAGTACGGATGGGTCCAGTTTGATTGCCCTCCTCAGTTGTTGACTGACGAGTTTGGTAGTCTTGGGACATTACGGATTATGTTCGTAATTGGGAACTTCACCTGGCGTTGCGGTGTGTGATCCGTAGCATTGGTTCCCGCACGTGCTTTGTCGGTTGTGGCCGATAGGTTTGGCAGCAAATTACCTTGGGGCAATTACTAGAAGAAGTAGAACCCGAATAGTCTGGTTGTGGCCAGATGTTAGAGAACCGATTAAGAGATAGTACTGTGTTACTTGTGGAGTTTATATCTGTTTAATTGGTTATATGATATGCTGTTATGATGTATGTTGTTTTCATAAGCTCACCCTATCTGCTTGTGTTTGGCGACGATCATGTACGCGGTACACGAGAGCAGAGGATGTTGATGCAGGTGGAGCCGGTGATGCTTAGTCGCGAGTAGGGGTTCTATTGGGGGAACTTCTTGTATTTACTTTATTTGTTTTTGGAAACTGTTGTAAACCCTGATGGGTGAAACTATAATATTGTTATTTTGGTTTATGGAGTGGATGTTTATAAACTCTATCCGATCATTTAATAAAATTTAAATTTCCCGCGTTTTGGGAAATGAGGTTATTCATAAATGCGATGACTTTATATATTTAATTGTTTTATTTATTTTCAACCAGTAATATCTTGACGGGATATTACATGCACAACAGTTCCTAAGGCAGTTCAGTGAGTTGAAGATGAAGACAGTGGAGCAAGGATATATTACTATGGTTATCCCTAGTGGAAAAACACAAGTTCAACTGGCAAACAAAGTGTATGGATAGGAACAACTTACGCGGAGTGAAACGTGCTTGAGCTTGCTTGACCAAGAGCTGGGACTAAACCCTAGCAGAGCTTCCCGTTGCAAAAAGGGGAGAGTTTGACGACTGTATTTTCTGTAAAGTGAGAGGAATGGAAGGATTAGGGCAGACTTAGGGTCTATTTTCCCTTTGGGCCAACCCTTAGGCCCAATAGTTTGGGGCAACCTTTAAAATAAAAGGCAGAAAATAAAGTGGACCTTACAACGTACAACTCGATCACTTAAGCTTTTGTAGAACGGTCTTTCCCAATTAATATTTTAAAAATTGGATATTTTATTGTTGAATAAAATTTCATGATGCTATAGTTGTTCAGAAAGATTTTAGGTTATTCAGTAAAGTTTACATTGTTTGGTGGTGGAAGTATTTAAAATTGGGTTAAATCATCATTGATCTACATTCTCATAGGAAAATTTTAAGTAGGTTTATTTTTTTCTCAATCAGGTCTCTATTTTAAAAACTTTATCATAATTAAATCATTTTTGTTAGTACACTAACAACGTTAATTATGTACCATGTGTCAACACGTGAATTTTTTCATTTTTTAAAATTTTTTAAATAAAAAATAAAAACTATCACGTGTCAAAGTGACATTGTGCCACGTGGTAGAAGCAATGTGATGTGACAATGACAGTGCCATATGTCACCATTAGATGTGAAAAGTTTGAATGTAGTCTTGTATTTGTTATTTTGTTTCAATTTGATCCTAACTTTTTTAAAACTGAATCAATTTTATCCCTATACTAAATTTAATTTTTATATAAATTTTACTATGGTATTTTTATTATAATTGATATTTTTAACAAAATTAAGTTTATTTAAATGTATATTTTGCATTGAACTTTATTCAAATTTTGTTTTAAATATTTATATATCTATAATTTATAGATAAATGTTAGAGTTGCTTTAAAATTAACAACTTTATTAATTCAAATCTAAAATTTTAAAACAATTTTTTAACAATTTAAAATAAATATATTTATTTAAAATTTTATAATTTAATTTATAAAGTTGTTATTTTTAAACAAATTCTAACATTTGTCTATAAATTATTGATATATAAATATTTCAAACAATATTTAAAAAAAGTTCAATGTAAAATAAAAACTTAATCTTGTTAGAAATATCATTGTGACATTTATATAAAGGTTAAATTTTGTCTCAATTTGAATAGGGATGAAATTGCTTTAGTTTTAAAAACATTGAGATCAAATTGAGACAAAATAACAAATACAGTGACTAAATTGAGAATTTTCACATTCAATAGTAACACGTGACATTGTCACTGCGACATCACTCTAACTTTGTCACATGGCACACCGTTAGCTCGACACATGGCAATTATTATTATTTTTTAATTATAAAAAAGTTAAAAATAAAATCAAAATACTTGTTGACACGTAGTACATAGTTAGCTCTATTAGTGTATTACTAACTGGAATTACCTAATTGCAACGAATTTTTCAAAATAAAAACCTAATTGAGATAAAAAATAAGAAAGAGACCAATATAATGATTTAACCTTAAAAATGGAAAAAATAGAAACTATCCAATTACATTTTGCTATAGGATGAAGTAATGAAACATTAGCGTAGAAATTATCGAAATAAAATTTGTTTCTTTCTACGAACAAAATAGATGTAGAGTTTTTTTTTTTTTTAAGATTAAAAATAACGTGTAATATTTATGAAAAAATATTATAACTATTCTAGGTTAATGGGATATCAAGATAGAATATTTAAAAAAACTGTTTGTATCCTAGAATAAGTACAATTTCTTAATTTGTGGAATTGTTTTTTCTTGTATTCATTTTCTTAAGTTATTGGAGTTATAAAGTATTTGATAAATCAAAATCTAATAAATAATTTGAAGATTCGAAATGATATAAACAATTATTTTAGAATGTGATATGTTTACTGAAGTTTATTGTAAGTTTCTTTGTTCATAATATTAATCTTAGAAAACTTTTCAATCTTAGTTAGAATTTGTCTCGGTGATAAGATGTCTTTTACTTGATTAAAAAATATTTTCAATCTTATTATTTGTGTATGAAAAATAAAATTTGAAAATCTCAAGTTAAAGATGGAAGTATCAAATGTTTTAAATCCTTTTACATACTTTTGTTTTTTTTTTTAACAAGTTTACAAACTAATTTTGTTAATAATTATGTAACATTTCAACAGACATTTTTTTCAATGCTGACATTTGTGATTGTTTCAGATGTTCCACTCATTTTGGATGGATCAATAGTGATCCTTTTTACATGTTGCCAACTATCCATGTCAATCTTCTAATCAACCTTTTTTATACAGTTATTTGAAGACTAATGTAAGTATTAGATAAAGAAGGAATAATAAACAAATAACATTTTGTCTTCTTAGTGTTAGAAAAATCTAGGTTGTAAAATATGATGTAAAAATTGTAATATATATATATATATATATATATATATATATATATATATATATATATAAATATATATATATATATATATATATATATATATAAAGTTATATCTCTTTTACCAAAGTTCAAGTTTTAACTTAATTATCTCTTTTATATAGCAGTTGAATTAAAACTAAAAACTATTTTACATTTGGGATCGGATGTCACATTAGGGTAGTATTAGAACAATGTTTCATGTATGACTTGTGAGATGTCTCAATCATAAGATTTTATTTTATTTTTTTATGAATACTAACTTGTACAATTTCAAATGGAAAACTATAGGAGAAATTATGAATTGAATGAAGCAGTGCAAGATATAAGAGACATTGCTACTACTATAAGAATTAAAGACATAATAGGAACTATGATCACAAGGTTTAGTTGAATTTAGAATAAACAAACATCCACTGTTTTTTGGAGGTTATAACTTAGACAAAGCATAAGTGTGGATTTAGAAGATGGACAAAAAAATTTGAATTATGAATTGTAGTGACAACATAAAAGTTAATTATGTTGATAGGAAAGGTTGGATATTGGTGGGATAGAGGGGGAATAATCGTTGCCTCAAAAGTGTTAAAAACATAATTTTTAGAAAAATATTTTCCAAATGATGTAAGGAGAGCAAAAGAAATAAAGTTTATGCAATTGAAACAAGGAACTTAGGAGAATATGCTTCTAAGTTTGAAGAGTTTTGAAAATACTCTACCTTCTTTTATCACCCAAAAGAGAGGATGAAATGTATAAAGTTTGAGAATGGACCTAGTCCTGAATTGAGAAAAACAGTAAGAATGCTAGAAATTTCTGATTTTTCTTCGCTTATTCATAAGTGTAGATTTCTGTAAGATTTTAAAAATAGTTAAAACAAACCATGCAAATAAAAAGAGACAAAATGACATAAAACCTCACAATCACCTCCAATGGAAATATCAACCTACCCAATTTTCTTCAAAAAATTCTAGTAGACCTATGAAAAATCAAATTAGATGTTTTAAGTGTGGGCAATAGCATATTATGCTAAGGATTTTCATCTTAAAGGACATGTTTATTTTAAGTGTGGAAAACATGGTCATTTAATTTTTGAGTGTGGACAACAAAAACCACATTTCAATCCTTACCCAAGATGATGTCACACCCTTAGCCCAAGGTTCAATCACAAGGAGCATGGCCAAACAAATTCAAAAAGAGTAGGCAACATCTATGCAAGGTGTAGCTAAACTCCTTTTCACTTGTGCCATCATAGAGCATTTCTAGACCTTGTATCAAGGGTCATGTAGTGTAGGAATTCTTTTGAACCTTATATTATGGGCCAAGTAGTGTAGGGTTTTTAAACAATGATTCAAAGGCCATGTTTTGCACCTAGATTAAGCACATCTTGGAGGATTAGTTTTTAACCCTAAAGCTTGGAGAGATATGAAGGGTGTCCCACACATGCCACATGGCAAACCCTTAGTGGAGAGCTTTCTTACAAAGGTAGTGGTCATGTGTCATTGTCCTATTAGAGATGTTTTTCCTAAAGTGACTTTCCACATGGCAACACATGAGTGATGCATTTTTTATGAGAGTGAGAGTGACACATGTCAAACTTTCCTTCACCAAGCTAGCATTTTTAGGGTTTTGGTGCATGTTAGCATTATAGGATTTTGGACAATTTTGGAGACACCTTGCTTTATAAATAAAGGTGTCTCCCCCATGTATTCTTCACTTTGAGATTGATAATGTTATGCTTCCAAGATAATTTTTGAACCATATCTTGTCTCTTAGTCACTTGCTAGAGCATCCCTTGAGGTTCCTCTAGCCACCATATTCTAGAGTTGATCCAACCTCTCTAAGAGCTTCATCAAACACCTTTATTTCACCTTTCCATCATCCAAACTGAGACCATTATCTTCTCAAACACCAATGTCGTGCATCCATTCACCTCCATAGCACCATCTCTTGCTTTGGCTCAACCTAGCCTGAAGATAAGGCTATCACAAGACAACACCTACCACAATAGAAAGAGTCTACACCATGACTAGAGTTGAAGCTGCTCAAAATCATGACCTGATTCAAGGTATGTGTTTTATTAAAGGTAAAACTTTAAATATAGTGTATGACTTAAGCAATACTCATTATTCATTTCTAATTATTGTCTTCAACACCTTGACTTGCCAATCTCCTTTCTAGACATGTGGGTTAAGTGTGGGGGTAGCATTTACTTGTTTTATTTTTTTGTTCTTGTCTTTTGTTCTTGATTGTTGTTTTTAATTTTTGTTATTCTTGGCTTTAAATTTTTGTTTTAAATTTTCTATTTAAAATACAAAAATATCTTTTGGGTGTTTTTATTGAGAAACTTGTGAAAGTGGTATAGTAAAAACTTGGCTAGGAAAGATAAGGTATTTAAACTTGTCCATTTGTTACTTACTTCTCTTTCTTGGGAGTCTACTTGGTAAAATTTTGATATTTTTTCAACATATCTTTATTATATTTTTAGGATTTGTTTTAGTGATTAGGATTATCATAATTATTGAACAATTGGAGTCTTGATTTGTTTTGAATGAATTATTTATAAATTCCTAATTTAGATAGGTTTTAAGAATTATTGGGTTGAATCTTTTGTGATAAAGGTATCCTTGGTGAGATTTTTAGCTTTATTGATGGATGGACCATTATGTGCAATACCTATTTTTCTAAAGTATGATTTCCCTATGTTCTTTCTTATACTCTAAAAAATTAGCTTGATTCTCTGTTTTGTAACTTTGTTTACATGCATGAATCAAGTATCGTCTTATGTGCTTAAATTTAGAATTTTCCATTCACAAGCTTCATGTGTAAACACTAAAAAGGAATTTAGGCCAAGAAGTAGGGGTGAATTTTCCCTTTTAAAAATTTTGTTAAGTTCCAAATCAATGAAAACCCTTTTATTAAACCATATCGACCATAAAATTTAATCATGCATCATTCTTAGACCATGCATTTTAACTGACTGAAATGTGAAATCAACAGATTAAAAGTTTGATAGTAAATCTTTATATTTTTCACACAACAACTATATGTCAGATTTCATTAATTTGATATGAAGGATCAATTTTGATTTTAACCACCACACAAATTTGTTAATTAGTTATGCAATTGTACATAAATAGTTATGAAAGATACAAATTAATAGTTTTCTTGATAAAATAAATTAGAACAATAATCTGTGAAAAAAATAAAATCAATGTACACGTGATACTGGTTCACTCAAAAGGAATTACATCCAATTAGTCAAGACAACCTTAACTTGACTTTTTCACTATTTCAAGGGATTACAATATCTTTACAAAGATTTCTTTAAATAGAAACTACATCTAACACACTTTTCTTAAATCACATAAGGAATACCAAAGAAAATACATAGATACATAAGAAAGATCAAACCTCAAAGATCAACTCTCCAAAGCCAACCAAGAACCTCCTTCCAAATTCACAAATGGAGACACTCACAACTCCAACTGTAACATCCTGGCTGGATATTACGAATATAATTAATAAAACAAAGAAATAATAAATAAATGTCATTTATTGAAATATCATTTCCCAAAAATGCAGGAAATTTAAAACTTTATTCCTTCACAAAGTAGGTCAAAATCCATACTTATAAAACTCCATTACAATACCAAAGTCTGATAATATAAAAGTTTATAATTTATTTAAAAACCATAAACTTAAAAACTTGGGTAAATCGTGTATTCCATATAGCCCACACTCCGACTCTATGCCTCATTAGATCCACCTACAACATTATTTGCTCTCGTGTACCACGTACACGATCATCATCAAACACAAGCAAATAGGGTGAGCTAACAGTTAAAAAAAACATATATACAAACATATATATCATTACAATCACACCAAAGGAATTTCCATCCTTTGATTTCATTCCACATGGCCACCACCATGTTACCCATGATCTATGTCTTTAGAGGAATACCTCAAGATGTCTTGCTGCCACACCTACAAGCCACAATTTGTAGAGCATGTGCGGGAAACCAGCTATAGACCATACTCTGTAACCATTAGGAATTGGAAGCACTAAAGGAATATGCACTAGTGGAATATGTGATAGGTGTTATCATATGATAATAATTTTTACGTAGGAAAGAACTCTATTGGAAATGGGCAACTTGTGTGTGCAAGGCTAGACAATAATATAGTAGTGGTGGATATGGATCCTAAGGTGTAAAGAGATATAGTACTTAGAGCGTGGATAGATGGAAAGATAAGGTGTCTCTATGGATTAAGTACGAAAACATGAAACTGTATTATATGAGGCTGATAGCATGATGGAAATTAGCTACCATAGAGAATAAGTATGATTGCCATGAGTGAAAATGCATGAAACAAGGGTTTGCAATTCTTAGCAGAAACCAGTATTGCGCCAGTACTAGTGTAGTGCTTGACGGTGGTGTTTGACCGCCAAGTGAAAGTTACCAAATCAGAAGGGCCTGTTACGAGGGGCGCCTATGTTGAAAGGGGGAGCTTGTTCAACTCAAGTAAAGATGGTTTTGATGATGTATATGACTATGCATCATGTGCATCACTGGTTTAGGATTAGTCCTGATTTTCTAGCTTGTGCATTAGATATTATAAATCAAGAATTATATGTAAAACAAGCTTGCATTGAATTGTGTCAACCATCAAACTCTTGAATGTGAACTCGTGAATAGATTAGCTACTTAACTAATAGATTAGATGAGGGCACTACATTGATGCAGTGAAAATACACTCACAATAATCTATTAGGTAAATTCCTAATCTATTAGTCACTGCAGCAGAACTCTGGTATAAAATCAGTTTTGAAATCATTTTTAAAAATAGAGAGAAAACTAACTGAATTACTGAATTACGAATTGAGAGACTGCTTTTTTGAGATCTACGGAGTTCTTGTGCTTTCTTGAGAGATCATTCAAGTGAACCTTCAAGAAGATTGATGGTGGATTCAACCTTGGTGGATCAAGCTTGGATCTAGGATCAAGTGACAAATCTGCACATCCACTAGGTGTATTCGTTCCTGTTTCTTTTCTTATTGTATTTTTGTTTACAGATTGATTCACTGTGTAAAGTGAAGGTCTAGGTGCAATTGTGTGGACGCATTGCATCTAGGGGGAGTTCTTGATTTGTAGATTAAGCTCCTTAGTCTTTAGGGTATTGAATTATATAGATGCTCTTGTAATTCTTGTATCTCTATTGATTTAGTGGAATCCTCCTAAGTGGGTTGCTTAGGAGAAGACTGGACGTAGATTCATCTTGAATCGAACCAGTATAAATTGTTGTGTTCTTTGTTTCTCTCTTCTCTTATGCCTTTGTCAATTCCTTTAAATCAGTCCATTAACACAGAACTGTAAAATTGGGTATTTGAGGTATAAAGATTAAAGAAACCTTCAAGATTCATTTAAAATCAGTAAAAGTTTCAATAACAAGTTCACCCCTTTTTCTTGGTTGGGTTATATTAGACAGATCTAATTTAACAATTGGTGGTGAGGTGTGTCCCGCCAGGCAATATCTGCAGACTAGTGGGCACTAGAGGCACTAGAGGCCCTTGGTGTCTGGCGGTACGTGTCCCCCACCAAGCAATTTGGAAGCCTGTTGCGCCTGGTGACTTGTGTGTAGTGACAAGCGATATTAATGAAGCAAGAGTGCTTTGCTTATGATTGGATGTGCGTGGTCTACAAGTTTTGGTGATGTCTCGAAGGTCGGCTTTCTGGTGTTCCTTGAGTTGTGGCTCAGAACGTATCCCTTGAGTTGTGACTCGGGATAGGGGTTAAACATGTGGCATTCCTTGAGTTGTGGCTCAAAATGGCATCTCTTGAGTTGTGGCTCGGGATGGCGGATAAAAACGAGGAACTCTTGAGTTGTGGCTCAGGTTGGCGAGTATTGTCGGTGTGAGTGTGCACGTTGTGGCGTGTACAGATGGGTCCAATTAGATTGTCCTCCTGAGTATTAAGCTAACGAGTTTGGTAGTCTTGGGATGTTACGAATGATATTCGTATTGGGAACTCCACCTGGCGTTACAGTGTGTGATCCGTAGCAAGTTTTCCGCATGTGCTCTACTAGTTGTGGCTGGTAGGTGTGGCAGAAAGACACCTTGAGGTACTCATCAGAAGATGTAGAACACGGTTAACATGGTGGGGGCCATGTGTGTGAAATTAAAGGATATGGGTTCATTTGGTGAGATTGAAATTATATGATTTGTATGCATATGTTTTATTCTGTTAGCTCACCTTATCTGCTTGTGTTTGGCGATGATCGTGTACGCGGTACACGGGAGCAGATGATGTTGTAGGTGGGTCTGGTGAGACATAGAGCCAGAGCGGGGCTAGCTTGGGAGAATTTATTCATAGTTTTTGACGATGCTTTTGAATTAGTTGTAAACTTTCAGTTTATCAGACTTGAATATTTTCATTGAGTTTTTATATAATATTGGACTTGAGGTATTTCATAATGATGTAATAAAGTTTAAATTTTCCTGCGTTTTTGGGAAATGAAATGTTATTAAATGCAGTTTATTTATGATTTATTTATTTTATTATTTAAATCCGTAATTTTCGGTCGGGATGTTACACAGATGATGTTGCAGGTGGATCTGGTGAGGCATAAAGCCGGAGCGTGGGCTATATGGGAGAAAAGATTTACCCAAGTTTTTAAGTTTATGGTTTTTAAATAAATTGTAAACTTTTATATTATCATACTTTGGTATTGTAATGGAATTTTATAAGTATGGATTTTGACTTACTTTGTGAAGGAATAAAGTTTTAAATTTCCCTCGTTTTTGGAAAATGATATTTCAATAAATGACGTTTATTCTTTATTTTATTAATTAAATTCGTAATATCCGGCCAGGATATTACAACATTTATATCATCACTTCTAGGGATTAAACACCACACATCATTTCTAATAAACTAATTAAGTTCATCTTGCATAACAATAATCTAATTATTATCATTCAATGCATCATTAATAATTTTAGGTTCAACTTGTGATACAAAAGCAACATGTTCTCATAAATTATTAAGCTTTAGTCTAGTAGAAACTCTCTTGTCAATTTGACCATAATATTGTCCTTTGGTAGTCATTTAGGAGTTTTCTAGTTTTTAGGCAAGTTTTTTTCAAATAGGAGTTTCAGTTGTTGGTTCATTACTACAAGATGGTTCAGCTTCAGCCTCAATTTGCTTTTCCTGAATTACATCTGCATTAATAGACATTTGATCTTGCAATTTTGAATTAGATTCACCAAATACAACATGGATAAATTCTTCAACAATCATAAGTATTTTATTATATACCCTATATGGATGACTATTTGAAGCATAACCAAGAAAGATTTCTTCGTCATCTTTTACATCAAACTTTGCTAAGTTTTCTTTATTATTATTTAGAATAAAATATTTATAACAAAAAACTTTTAGATAAGTTATAATAGACCTTCTTTCCTTTCATAAAAAAATTTCTTTAAAATAAACCTAATCAACATGTGGTTTAAAACATAACTAGGTGTATTCACAACATTAACCCAAAAAGTATTTTGATAATAAAATTTCATTAGTTAATTCCTCAAGTGATCATTCTAGTTAATTTGATAAGTAGCCTAATGGTCACCTATCAAATCAATCCTCATCCATCCATAAAATAAAATTTCGATTATTTCAAATGATTGTCTTTGCTTGAATTGAAAAAATTAAAATTTAACTACCCTTAAAATTTAATTTCATGATGATAGGATAATCATTCAAATAAAATGTTTTTTTTATTAATCCTCTGGGGTACAAAATTATTAGACTTTAGCCGGTCCATGTAAGATATTTTACTTTCCACCCATTATTTAGACTATAAATGTGAATGACGAAAATGCCGTTTGTATTAACAAATTATAATATGTATTTTTTTACTTACGTTTTTGGCCTTTGCCTACTATGAGAAGTTATTTTTTGATAATAGTAATTTAGTCACATTTTCATTGAGGCAGAAAAATAATTGTATCGCTTTAGCATCAATTTTCTTTCTTTTTTTCATTTTCAATTTTATCCTTTTATATTATTTCAATAATAAATTTGACCACCCGATTCAAACCTTGAGTATCCTTTTCTTAATTTGTTTGAAACATGATGATAAGACATCACAGACATGGTTGAAGACACATTGAACCAACAACTACAAATGTTAACACTTTTCTAATAGAAATTCAAACCTTGGTTGATCACTTTACAATACATTAGCCATTTTTAAACAACCTCTGCAGTCAAAAGAAATTAATGTTTTCAAGTTGTCTTAACCAATTCAGGTATCATATGATCTGTCAAATATTTTTAATAACCCTACATTATTAAAAAAAGTTATATAATAAAATTAACATGATATTATATTTAGAATGATATTATCTATTTTAAAATAAATGATGTAAAATATATTCTTATTTAACTTTTACATTTTCTTATCTTATTGCTCGAGAATTCATTGGATTAATCTTATCTCATTTATTAGACTATTTGTTTAAGTTAGTTTTATTAAATAAATGGAATAGAAATATACACATGGTTATGCTATTCAAATATTTGAAATAAGTTCTCATACAATCAATTACTTAAAAGAAAAGATTTTCTGTTTGTTTTTTAAGTGTGTGTTCACTTGTAAAACTTGATTTGGAAGAGAGGAAGATGATAGATTTGAATGAATTAAATGGTAAAATTATAGTTGTTCTTTTTAAGAAATTTGGGAACAAAGATAAGTGTATTTAAAAGTAAAATTTGTGAAAGTTTATGGCTGATTTTGATATGATAGATTAGAAATCAAGTTTAATCGAAGAAAAAATTATCAAATTATTCCGCTGAAAGTGATCTAAAGTTGTATTTAGATGAGTTGGATTTATTTTATAAAAATATTTAAATGAATAAATTAAATATTTTAATAAAAAATAATAAAAATATAATATATTTACTTCTTCAACTTTTTTTTACAAACAGATTAATTATTATTGTAAGCATAATTTTAAAAGTCATATTTTTACATTATTATCATAATATTATGCAATATTATTAGTGAATTAACCTGTATTAAGTAAAAGAGAAATGAATGAAAGACATAATAATAATCTTTGTCAAATCATCCTTAAATCATCTCACATGAAGAGAGATTGAAAAATAATGAAATCTCTGATTCCTTCATTTTCCTTCTTCTTAATTTTCTAAAAATCAACACATAATTCACCATCAAATCATATCTCTCTAATCACTCTCATAAATAATGTCCTAGACGTAAATATAATATAAATCTCAAAAGAACGATATAATACCTTATACCATACTCAGTTATACCATACTCATGTTTTAATCTTAAATACACTAATTCAAATTCACATAAACTACTCTTAAAAATCTTGCTAAGAAAAAATATAAATGCCACTGTGTATTTTAAGCTCAGTCTTAGCCAAAACAAATATGACATGTTTTTAAAGTCCAAAAGTATGCATCTAAAATTAAGTTGAACTTTTTTTTTTGCTAGTATTAGTCAATAAGTAATTATTAAAAAGAAACAATTATCATCGTTTATAATGGTTTATTATTTTGGGAAAATCATGCATAAAACTTTAAATTAGCAGTTTTATATATTAATTAATCATAAATAAGTGATAAATACTTTTATATTTTAAATGTATTAAATAAATCTTTTAAATTTGTTGTACGAATATTCTAAGGAGCAAGCGCTTAGTTAAAATTAAAATGAGTAATACATAACTATTATTATTCACCCAATAATTCTCAAAGTTTGTTCCACGAATATCCTAAAGAACAATCTCTGAGGGGTAGCTTTCAAATCAATAAAGAAAAGAGTATAAAGCTGTTATAGACTCGTATTCATTATTTTTATAACAATCACTTCCTTGCTAAAATTAACTTGAAGAATTTGAGTTTTGTAAATGAAAAAAGAAAGTGCTAAAATAAATTTTTTTTACATTTATTAAAAAAAATAATTTTGATTGAAATATAAAGAAACATGTTTCGCTTTATTTTCTAGAAAATTTTTACATTATTTCTAAAATAAAAAAGTCTAAATATAATTTTATCTTTATAATTTTGTAAATTTTTAATTTTTTTACTTGTATGAAGTAAAAATTTAACTTCATATATAGCCTATATTTTCTTCAAATTATACAAATTTGATTGACTATTAATATACGCTATCCGTTACTAACAAAATGTATAACTAAATTCCAATGGTTAATTTCATAGTGAAGTAACGTAATTAAATATTAAATTTTTATAAGAATTAAAATTACACATTCCTAAAATTACGAGGATTAAAGTAGGATAAACATATTCCCTTTTTATTTTTCGTAAGTACCTTTTACATCTTAGATATAAAGGTACATAAAATTGATCAAAAGAAAAGTTATCAATTAAATCAATTATAACATATTATAACATATTATAACTATATTATAACTATATTATTAAATTTAATAATATTTGTAACACCTCATTTAATTAATAAATATAATTAAAACGTCACACAACATATATAACTGCGCAGTTCTGGAGTTTAAACTTAACTCCTTACAGTTATCCAAGTGTTATGAAAAGGAAATTTTAAGGCACACCACGATGCCAAACAAGACAAAGTACGAGGTCTAAAGTAACTAGAAACACAATACATATCAAATAATACATGGGCCACAGTCCTAGCAAAAGACATAAAAAGAAAAACCCAAGTCCAGTCAACTAAGCAGTAGAACCATCAACTCCTTGTTGGTCACGGGTGTTCCTCACATTTGCTCACATCAACAAGTTAATGTTCATTGCAAAAGAGAGAACCACATAGTAGAACACACAACAAAACAGAAGGGCAAGCTAGAGCCAAAAGTAGTTTTTATCATGCAATCAGATATACCATCACAGTCCAATATACATATATCATCCAAGCATGTTATGACCCTTCAATCAATACACTAAGACTCGACTCGACTCATCCGGATTACATATAATCTGGTCAGATTCAGCGGATGCTTGCACTTGTGGTGGATAACTCTGCTCACCCCCGAGCGATGTGTTACAAGTGTTACAATGAATCAATCCCCCCACGCACAAGGTTAACCCTTAATGAATTTCAGGCCTCTACTACTCTCACCACAAGATTCAGTTCGCTCTAAGTGAGACTAACTGACTCCTTAGAGTGTCAGGATGCAATGCTTACATTGAATCCTTACCAAATTATATAAATGGGGCACCACCACAGACACCCACTAACAGGGGCCATGGAATTACGTCCTGACCACTGAAGCGCGACCCTGAAATCCCACCTAGAGATTTCAAGGAATTATGCATTGACCATGTACAGGTATATATATATATATATATATCATGTCAACCTTTACAATCCATCCTCACTTGTATTTCATATTGAATCCATTCCACTCATCCTTCACAAATCACAAATGTAGAAGTGTATTTCCTACCGGCACCATGCCACATTCATTAATCCACCTTCACTCATGTCTCATGTCAAATCCATACCAAACCCATCATTTTAATTCCATGAATCACCTGATACAAACATCATGCTCACCTCATGTTAAAACTCATGAATCATAATTCCATCTTATTCATACAAGGTCACTCAATTCATACAGTTCATACTCAAGGTAAAGCACACCAAGCCAAACATACAATTAAGGGCCCAAAAACATGAAAGGTACAGTTATATAGAGAAGTCCCGTGCCAGTCTCGCTCAAGCCACATGGTCTCGCTTAGGTGAGATTGTCATCAGGGAAACCCTACGAGACTCGCGGATTCTCGCTCAAGCGAGCCGCTACTCGCCTGGGCAAGCATATCCCTCGCCCAAAAAGAGCTTCCTCGCCTGAGCTACGCCTACAACAACATACCTCAAACCCCCACGCGTCCTCGCTTAGGCGAGCCTCTCTCACCTGAGCGAGATGGTATCTCGCTCAAACGAAAGCCCTCTGCCTGAGCGAGAGCGAGAGCGCGAGTTTGAGCCTGTTTCTGCAAGTCTCGCCTGGGCGAGGCCGGGTTGCTTGGGCGAGAACGTCGGGTCTCGCCACTATTCATCCTGCATAACCATCCAAACACACTCCAAACAACAGTATACATCCATTTAATATTTCACAATGGCACCACAATCGTACGAAGCATAAAAATAGTGGAAAAATGTGCAAGAAATAGACTTTAACAAAGATCCCTAACTTCCCTTAATTGGAATGAGCTAGAATAAGATCATGACACCGAACAGCGGAACACCACGACTCTAGAAAGAGATCACAACACTGTAAAAGTGAAGCGGACAGAGTTAAACGGGTTTATCAGTACGAACCCTAGCTGGACTTACAAAGAGTACGTTGAAGGAAGAAGAGCATGGCTGAGATCAACTTACATGGACGGAAGAGAGCTTGTTTGCACTTGGGAACGAACGAGATCCAAAACCCTAGCAGAGAAAAACGGCAGCCGCTCTAAGGGTGTGAGGGTTCTGTTTTACGAAAGTGAGCACAAAGTTTAGGTTTAGGGCAGATTAGGTATGATCTTTCCCCTTTGGGCCAGCCCTTAGGCCCAACAAGATTGGGGCAACCCTTACAATAAAAGGCAGAAATAAATGGGCCTTACAATATTTATAATAATATGATTATAAAATATATGTTTATTAATTAATTTAATATATTTTTGGTTTTTCTAAATATGTAAATTTAAATATGGTACTTAATAATTTTGTCTTGTGTATTAAAATAGCGGATAACATCTTATTTATGCATTGATTTTTAGTGTGTTCTTGAATACCATATTAGTATTTTAGTGGTGGATTATAGTAAATATATGATTTTTTTTCGTAGCAATATGTTTAAGTCAATCTTTTGTGTGTTTCACCTGTGAAGATTGATTTGAGAGAGAGGAAGATGATGAAAGTGGATTAGAAAGTGAAATTTGTGTTTATCACTTTAAGAAATTTAAAGGTAAGAGTCGTTGAATTTATGAGTAAAGTTTGTGAGTGATTTAACTAATATAACAAATTAAAAATTAAGTTTAATTGAAAGAAAACAATATTACCAAATTACTCTTGATGTTGAAAGTAATTTAATATTTAATGATTAAATTAGAAAAAATTTAATGATTAAATTAGAAAAAAAATTAATGAATAAATTGAAAAACAATAACTATTTTAATAAAAAACATAATAAAATACAATATATTTACATATTAAATTTAAAAAAAATTAAGATATTAATTATTGTTGTAAATGTAATTTTAAAAGTCATATTTTTACATTATTACCATAATTATGTAATATTATTAATGATAATTTGTGTCATAAGTTTATATAAATTAAAAAAACATGCACGTGAATCAACAATTAAGAACAAAAAGGTTAATAGAAGATATTACGATAATCTCACACAAATCACCTTTAACTCTTTGTATATGAGAGATAATGAAAAAAATAATAAATTTCTTTAATTCTTTCTTTTCAGTCTCTCAAATTCTTACACGTGAATATCTTAATTACTTTTAGATCATTCCTATCTTATCTTTGTAATCTAAATAATAAATACTCTCAATGAGCCGTGTTAAATCTTTGAATTTGTTATTAAATATGAAATACTTAAGTAAACAAAGGATTCAATGCAAATATAATTATTTATAAAAAATAATAAACAATTACGTCGATAAAAATAAAAAAATTATTTTAAGCTTAATATGAAACAAAATATTTTAATAAAAACTTAATTAAAAATGCTGACATCACGATTTAATATAAAATTTGATGGCGACCAAGATATGAGGAAAACCCAGTCATACTTTAAATTCAGCAAAAATGAGTTTTGTGAAGTAGACGTATGTAAATTGTGAACTTATATGTACTCTACACTCACGTTCCCCCACGTCCGTGCGTGCTGCTTATATATAAAATTGGTCCATACATAGACAAAACAAAACAAAGTTATTTAAGGTATTATTAATTAATTTGTAAAAAGCACGGTGAAAAAGCTACTTCCACGGAAAAAGTGGCTGGAAGTGAGGTTATCTTTTTGGTTGGTTTGCTGATTTTAACCCCATTCCCCCACGAGCAAAAAGCTGAAAGTGAAATTTGCGAAGAAACAAACAGAAAGCGCTTAAGTTTATAAAACTACTCTTAATAATTACATCTTTCTCACATAATGTATACAGAGAGAGAGAAAGAGTAAGAGAGAGAGGGTATCCATCCATCCACGTCCTCTGTGTCGCGTCGTTTGTGTATAAATAGCAGAGAGCGAGCCAATACCTGTTTTCATTTAACACAGAGCTCGCCCAGTGCCTTCACACTTTTCACTCACTGTATAGAGTAGGGTTTTTCGTTATCCCCTTTTATCTTCTTCTCTCTTCACAACGTCCACGTTGTTGTATTGTCGTTTACGGTTATAGAGAGAGAAACCCGGCGGAGAGAGACAGATTGATCATGGACGCACACGCCGTGCATTTGGCCTTGGCGGCGCTCGTAGGAGCCTCCGTCGTGGCCGTGTCGGCGTACTACATGCACCGCAAGACGCTCGCGCAGCTGCTGGAGTTCGCGAGGACGGTCGAGCGTGAGGCTGAGGGCGGCGGCGGTTCGGACGCCGAATCACCGCCGGCGCATTTGAAGAAGCGCAGGGGAACCTCGAGACGGAGGGGAAACGGAGGGTACAGGCGCGGCTCGGCGTCGTTGCCTGACGTCACCTTGATCTCCGGCGGGTTTGACGGGGACGAGAAGCGGAACGGACAAGTGCACGTCGAGGGGATTCCGCCGGGGCTGCCGCGGGTGCACACGCTCCGTGAAGGTATGGCTGTGGTGAATCGATGATTATTTGTGATTTTGTGGATTTTGATGTTTGTTGGAATTGCTGTTTACGAGATTGTAGAGTTGAGCTGTGTCATGGTAGTTATTTGGTGTTGGTTTGTGTTTGGTCGTGCACAGTGTGGAGAACTTCTAATTAAGGAGTGTGGAAATATTTCCTGTTGCCGATGAAATGGGGAATTGAGTCAATTTGAAATGGATTGGAAGGAATTGATTCCGGGGTTTCTTTGTGGACAGTGTGTTTTATAATTGGTACTAGTTTTGGTTTGTTTCGGCACCGTCATATATGACTTACAGAAAAATTCACATGACCAGGGAAAGGATTATAAGTAATTTTTAATTGGGAAGAAATTAAGACGGAGAAGTGAGGATGTTGCTGGATGTAGACGAGTCTCTACGTAAGAATTCAGGAAACTGGAGTTTAAGGACCTGAGCTTCTTTACCTATTTTCGCCTCTTATTGTCAGAAATTTATATTTCAATGAGTTTTCTTGATTTCAGTTCATTTTTTTTTTGTCTTTTGGAGTGAGGCAGATGGCTTCGACCAATACATTTGATATGATTTAACGGCTGAACTTGTTATTGTTCCCTAAAAAGTAAGAAAAAAGTATCAGGTCTAGCAGGTTCCAATGAACAAAACTGAGATCACATAACTTCAGATGGAAACCAAAGACAAGTGAGAAGAATGTATGAGTGAAATGAAAAGAAGGATTGGAATGGCTAAAACGCTTAAATAATTTGCCCACTTTGAATAATTCAGTGGATCAGTCTTCCTGGACTCATCTCCCTCTGCTAAACCAGCTAGGAATTAAATTATACAGTATTGGATGACCATCTTGTTGTTTAGAATTTTTTTTTTTCTTCAATTCTTATTGATATGCCTTTTTGCAGTGCCCCCATAATTAAGATACTTTAAATTCGTTTTAATTTGATATGTCAAAAGGTTCTTACGGCAAATGTTGCATTAGAAGCACATCTTTCTGATGCCCTTACCTGCACATATATATGCAATGATTCATTCAGGTTTTAATCCATGTAAGGGTTTTATGGCAAATGTCGGATTATACTGCATATCTTTATGATGACCTGTATATATACTGCCAATGTCTGCTTGAAAGTGTTCATCTTATTGTTTTTCCTGACTTTAGATATGTTTCTGACAGGAAAATCGACACAATCTGGTTCCTTTAAGAGAAGCCTTTTAAGACCAACTTCTCCCAAGTCCCCTGTTGCAAGTGGTAGTGCCTTTGAAAGTGTAGAAGAATCAGATGACGAAGATAACATGACAGACAAAGATAAATTGGATACTGCGTATCTGCACACAAATGGGAATGTTGTAAGTGTGTAATGCCCTTGTTGAATTAATTCTATCATTCATTTCATTCTACATAAAGAAGGAGGTTTACTTTTTACATGACAAGGTTTACTTTCTGTGTTTCTATTTCCCTACTTTCTTAATGCCTCCTTGTCCTTGGTGTATAACCGTGGGCTTGGAATTAATCTAGCCTTTTCTCATTGAACTTTCACTATACTTTGATCATTGCATGATGCAGTGTGTATATCTAAATTTAAAAATTGAATGATATTTGAGTTTAAACTGGAATCTTCTGTATGTAGGGGCCAGAAGGTAAAATCCCGTTTGAGACTTTACCTAATCATGTTAATGCTAATGGAGAGCAGATGGCAATTGCTCCAAGTATGATCCGTTCTCATAGTGTTTCCGGTGACCTGCATGGTGTGCCGCCTGATCCAATAGCAGCTGACATTCTGAGGAAAGAGCCAGAGCATGAAACTTTCACAAGATTGAAAATTACTCCTATTGGTATGAACTGTGACATGTTGCTGTTACTCATTCTCTTACCTGCAAATAAAATGCTTTGAATGAGTTTTCTCAGGGATGTATATAACCCAGCTCCTCCAAAACACTTATTGGATGACAATATTTGCATATTTGGAATGTCATGTGTGAACTGTAATTGTTATATTTTTTTGTTTAGAGGCTCCATCACCTGATGAAGTTGAAGCTTATGTGGTTCTTCAAGAATGCCTTGAAATGAGAAAACGATATATTTTTAGAGAAGCCATTGCTCCTTGGGATAAAGAAGTTATATCTGACCCCAGTACACCGAAGCCTAACCCAGATCCATTTTTGTACACTTCTGAAGGAAAGTCTGATGTAAGTTTTTTACCTATCTTTGAAAACTTGGATATCCCTATTTTATATGCTGTGATTAAATTAGTCATGTCTCTTTTATGCTACAGCATTACTTTGAAATGCAAGATGGGGTTATTCATGTATATCCAAACAGAGAAGGTAAGTAAGAAAGGAAGTTGTTATTGACATACTTAGTAATTCTATCACCGCTCAAGGTGGGATCTTATGCATCCTTTCTATTACTTCCAGCAAACGAAGAGCTTTTTCCTGTTGCTGATGCAACTACATTTTTCACTGATCTTCATCACATACTTCGAGTCATAGCAGCAGGGAATATTAGAACTTTATGCCATCACAGGCTCAATCTTCTAGAACAAGTAAATCTCTAATTTATTGAATGAGTGACAAACTACAGCCTATGCCTGTATTTCAATTGTGTACAAAAAGCAATGTTTGTTTGACAATTTTTGTATGTTTTCAGAAATTCAATCTTCATTTGATGCTAAATGCGGATAGAGAATTTCTTGCTCAGAAAAGTGCTCCACATAGAGACTTCTATAATGTTAGAAAAGTTGATACTCATGTCCACCATTCAGCATGCATGAATCAGAAGCATCTTTTAAGATTCATAAAGTCAAAGCTGAGAAAAGAGCCTGATGAGGTGATAGTTTGGATCTTTGTTGTTATGATGTAAATATACATTGCAGCAGCCTTATTTTCTTTCTCTGATACTTATCATTGAACTGTAAGGCAGAAGAGATAGAGCACATATTGGCTTCTTCTAAGTATATAAACTTGTAAATGAAACTATAGGTGTAGTTTATTTAGTGTATAATCCTACTATAGCCTATTACCTATGACGAAATTAGGATATTTTACTGATACGTTTAAAATGATTGGCTTATTGTCATCACTTCCAGCAGTTGTATGTATCATGATGCATTGTCTTACTTTTTTAACTTACGGTATGTGGATTACATTTTATGAAGCTTATATGGAGTGATACTCATATTATGCATACTCTTAATCAGGTTGTAATATTTCGTGATGGGACATATCTAACCTTGAAGGAGGTCTTCAAGAGTTTGGATTTAACTGGGTAATGAGATTTTTTATTTTTATGATTATAATTGGATTGCTGTATGTTTCAGAACTTAATCTTGTTTTTATCTCTTTTAACAGGTATGATCTCAATGTTGACCTTTTGGACGTTCATGCTGACAAGAGCACTTTTCATCGCTTTGATAAGTTTAATCTTAAATACAATCCTTGTGGTCAAAGTAGGCTCAGGGAGATATTTCTAAAACAGGATAATCTCATTCAAGGTAAAAATATTTTAGGTGTAACAGTCCCATCACTCCTAAATTTTTACTTTTTTATCACATTCAAACCGGAAGTACTATCATATGGGTTTGTGCAGTCCTTTTTCTTTATACAATCTACTTCACAGTGAGTCCCTGAATATTCCAAAGTACTCGTATATATTCTATGTAGAAAGATTTCTGCACAAGCCGAGTGGTTTAATATGAACTGGTTTGTTGTGCAGAAGTTGTGTTGGTATAGTAAGGTATTTTTCCATACAAGCTGAATTTGGAGGGGTTTCTTGAAGCCTATATCTATGTTGTGAAATCCTAGGTTGCTCTAAATTTTAAACAATGATATTCGCTATTTTTGTGGGTTGTACATTTATTGATATAGGCACTGAAGTGAAAAGTGAACACACGATTGACTGGGTCTCTAGTTCAATGATTTTCTTCGATTTAAGGAATATTTTTTCTTATTGTTGTATATACAATCTTCTAATGACATTGGCACATTTTTATTCTTGAAGACAAAAGTTTGGATTTTTTAAGACAACTTATTCCTGCAGTGGTTGATTGTATATTAAAATTAAGGTTGGGTGATTGGTAGGAGATGAAGTGAAGAGGCATAATTTTAAAAAGTGGTGGGATCCACTGCACTATTTTTCATCTGTTCTACTTATCTCTCTCTTCATCTATTCTTTTGTTTGCCTAATCCAAACTCTTTTAATTCTCACTTTAATTCTCATCTATCTCCACTGAAGTAAGGTTATGAATTTGGAATTTCAAACAGTCCTGGTCATCTTTGAATGCAATTCTATAGTTTTCTTCTAAGCAATTGCTAATTTCACCTGAGGATTAATGAAGACAAAAAATACTTAAAATGAATGACAGATTTTATCATTTTTTTTAGTGTTTATATTTGTTAGTTGCTTTCAACATCTAAGCATCTTTACTTGTTTTTACAAGGTCGTTTTCTTGGTGAGGTGACTAAGCAAGTGTTTTCGGATCTTGCTGCCAGTAAATATCAGGTGCTTTCTTGAGTCCTTGCATATTCTGTATACAATCTCACATATCCATCTTTTTATGTAAGACAGTCTTAGAGTGCTTCTCTTGGCAATATGTTGTCCTGATAATTCTGAAATCTCCCTAGGAGTGCTTCTCCTTTTTACATACTGTTTGATTGTCGGAATTCAATATCATACTATTAATAAGCTATACTGTCTCAAATACCGTATGTTGGAATATGACTAAAATAGAATACAATAACTAAATAACATAATGCTACTAATAGTCTCCTTGAAAACTTTGATGACAAAAAATTAACCCTAATTCAATTAGCTAATTTGTATTGTAAAATCTGCATCATTTCTCTCAAATGATGGAAAGGATTCAATGAAGTCATAAACTGACTAAGAAGAAAAGCATATGCGATGACGCTGTTTCTCTACTTCCAAGGTATTAACAACGTAAAGAAGTGGGTGAGTTGTCATTCTAATAATCCAAAATTTTATGATGGCTGAGGGACACTAGCAAATTTAATATGCGTATCCCCATCTATATGTTTGTTAACTAGAAACTTGGGGGTTTTAAGCAACTGGAGATAACAAAGACACCTGAAATTGGCTGCCAGTGTAATTTATTGGATCCTTCTCATAAAAAATGGGAATTGACAGTAATATCACCTGACAAATGTAGTCGCAATGGTTCCAATATGGGTGATTAATCTATTCTGGGTTTGACTGCATTAGCCATGGATTTAGGTGTTGGGTAAATGTTTGCACGACTGCTTTCCATAACATAAACAATGACACTGAGACTGATCCCTACAGTGCATCTCACTATGTGCTTTTCAATTACGATTACTGAATGAGCAAGAATGTTTATAACTATGAGACCCTATGTTGACCAATGTGTTTGGCTTGTTGGCAATAAATTACCATTTCTTTACTGTTGCTTTTATATGCTTATCCCCATCTAGATGTTTATTAACTTATCTTTCTGTTCCTAATTATTCACAGATGGCCGAATATAGAATATCAATATATGGTAGGAAGCAAAGTGAGTGGGACCAACTAGCCAGTTGGATAGTTAATAATGACTTGTACAGTGAGAATGTTGTTTGGTTGATTCAGGTATGCTTTATTTATTTTTCTAGAACATAAATTGGTTTTAATTTTCATAATGATATTTTAATGATTTATATTTCTGTTGTTTCCCTGTGTAAATTGGTTCTCTCAACAGTGCCAATTTAACTTTTTTTACCATCATATTATAAGAATCTGGACAATGTTCCTAATGTACTAATCATTCTCTTGGGACCGCCAAATATCTAGCAAAATTTGGGGGACCTTTTCCTGCTTCCCATTTATGGCTTCATTTGCAGGCCGATTGTATAGTTAGCAATTGATTAGTAGTTCTTTTAATGTCTTGCAGCTTCCGCGGTTGTACAATGTATACAAAGAAATGGGAATTGTGACATCATTCCAGAACATGCTTGACAATATTTTTATTCCACTTTTTGAGGTTACTGTCGACCCAGATTCACATCCACAGCTGCATGTTTTCTTGAAACAGGTGTGCTGCTCATCTACGTTAACTTTTTTAAGTAAACACAATTTTGAAGATGATTGGTCTTTAATAAATATTTCAAAAGGGTACCTCATTTTTCTCAATCAAGTTATCCTTGAAAACGAACCAACTGGATATTTTGATGTATTCATCATTGGAGGACTGCAATTGGCTTTAACTCTAATTGGAAATTGCAGAACTTTGCCAATTTATAGTTAGTTACTGGTGTTGAGTGCTTGCAGAAGTTGATTTTGCAGTATAGAGTCCTTGGTTCAGCTTAGTCCTAGGGAAATTGTTGCTTATTTTTCAAAAGCTATCTCAAAGTTCAATGAAACAAGTGATTATTTCTCTATGATAACCTGAATAAAACATATGCTTATTCCAGTACTACATGGTATTCATTCTCTTGGCTTTATAGGTTGTTGGGTTGGATTTGGTGGATGATGAAAGCAAACCTGAAAGACGGCCCACAAAACACATGCCTACACCTGAACAATGGACTAACGTGTTTAATCCGGCTTTTTCATACTATGTCTATTACTGTTACGCAAATCTTTACACCTTAAACAAGGTATGCAACTTATGCCCACCACAATATGTTTGAGTTTGGGTGCCTATTCACTCTTTCACGAAGAAAACAACTTTGTTTTAACTAAAAGGGAACAAAAGAGACGTTGTTCTGTTCTTAATCTTTAATAAATATACAGGATAAGCTTTGTTGCATATTTCTAAAGCTGTTTATGGGAAAGATTAAGATATAATTAAATTCAAATCCATATAGGTTGCTATGATTCACTTTTAAAATCTTTGCGGGTACTTCAAACCACACAAATCTAGTTGAGATTGGTTTGATTTAAGTTTACAGGTTAAGATAGAGAAATTGTCATAAGCTTTTTTATAATTTTCCCCAAATTATCTTGATATCTTATTAATCTCTATCCTAGGTATGGTATATGAGTTGGATTGTAGACATGACTAAATAAAAGGGGTCACAATAGATAACCTAAAAATGAATGAAAAATACGAAGACTAGATGAGAGATCTAGAAAAGTTTGACATATAATTTCAATTTTTTGGAAAAAAGGTTAATCGGGCAAATGGATTAGTTGTGGTTGAAAATTAAATTGAAAACTGAATTGATCAATTGGTATGATTCAGGTTTGATCTAAAAACAATTAGCCAAGCTACTCTAAGCCGATTTAATTAATTTGGCTTGCATTTTGAAGATCAGATCAATCTCATCCAATAATACTTTTACTACATATTTCTCAAATAATGTTAATTCCACCGCTTTTTTGTTTCTTAATATAGTCATGTCCTTATCCATTTCTCTAGTTACTTTAGAGTACCTTTGAATATGTATTCCAGCAATTTTCTGCAATTTCTTCATATGTATTTGAAATTTTGGGCTTTGTTTTGACACAACAAAGTTAACCTAATACAAGTATTTCTCAGCTTCGTGAATCAAAAGGAATGACAACAATCAAATTCCGTCCACATTCTGGAGAGGTATATATTTGAAAATATATTCTGCCTATTTCATAAATGTTCTGAGTATATATCTAATGCATCATATTGGCTTTAGGCTGGTGATATCGACCATCTTGCAGCAACCTTTCTCACGGCTCACAACATTGCACATGGAATCAATTTGAAAAAATCTCCTGTTCTTCAATATTTATATTATTTAGCCCAGGTATGATATTTTTTTCTAATTGATTACTTGGTTGTGATATTTGCGGCTGCTAACTATAGTTGAATATTTTTTGTTAGATTGGGCTGGCAATGTCTCCTTTGAGCAATAACTCCCTATTCTTAGACTACCATCGGAATCCTTTTCCAATGTTCTTCTTAAGGGGTCTGAATGTGTCCCTTTCTACTGATGATCCTCTCCAAATTCACTTAACAAAGGAACCATTGGTTGAAGAATATAGTATAGCTGCTTCTGTGAGCTTTCTCTCATTCTCTCTTTCTCTCTCTCTATACAGCATATAAACAGACAATGCTTACAGCCAGGAAATAATTCTTAATTTACAGGTCTGGAAGTTGAGCTCCTGTGATTTGTGTGAGATAGCCCGGAATTCTGTATATCAATCAGGTTTTTCACATGCTTTAAAGGTACATTTCTTATTCAAAATTCTCTTGTGAATGAAATTATTTACACCCTTAAAGGCATACTGTTTTATTCTTGCCTATATATATAAAAAAAAAAAAAAACTGCTTTATTCTTAGACTGACAAGTATTCAGGGAAACCCTTTAGAGTTGTCATATATCATCCAATATGATTTACTGAACTCCACTATTTTTCAGTATTTATTAGTTTGAGTTTTTGTTTTTTTTTTTTACATAACTTAGAGACATGTTCCGCAGAAAAAAATTAAAAATTCATCAATCTCCTGTAAACTGTTTATTTAAATATGGGGTAGAATGTATGTGCGTCAGTGAGCTCCATATATAGAAGTGTTCATGGGTTGGGTTTGGTTTCTTAAAATTTGTCACTCGATATTAAAATAACTTAGGTTGGAATCATTTATCCACCAAATCCAAATCAAACCTATTGGATCAATAGTCGGCTGGGTTGTGTGTATCTGCATATTTTGATCAGACTTTGCATTTGCACAAATTAAACGAAAACCTAATTGAAAGAAAACATAAATGAAGAGCCCCTGTACGAGAAGGAAAGACCGAGTCTGAGGCTGAAACTTGCTTTTGTAAAAGTTGTTTAGTGTATGTGACTTTTTTTCATTCCTTATTTTTTATAAAGCATATAAAAATTTTTATAAAGCATATAAAATAAATTAAAATTATAAATATATATTATATTAATGGTTTTATTACATGAATCATTCATATACTTCCTCCTCTAAGTTTGTTAAGATAATAAGAAATAGTGTAATGTCGATTGAGGGAGATGTTTTATACAGATACATACCCCGTACTCTGTACATGATTAGTATTTTATAACTGATCGGTATCTTGTTTCAGTCACATTGGATTGGTAAGGAGTACTACAAGAGAGGGCCAAATGGAAATGACATTCAGAGAACAAACGTTCCTCATATACGGTTGGAATTCCGTGATACGGTATGAACTTATTTATGGTTAACTTGTTTATATATATATATAGCTGCCAATTTTTCACTCGGTTTTAATTTAAAATTAGTCTATAATTCTTTTGGCGTATTCTTTTCCTGAATATTTGATTTGTGGAAGGAGAATGACACGGTATGAGTACTGTTTACAGATTTGGAAGGAGGAGATGCAACAGGTTTATCTGGGCAAAGCAGTCATTCCTGAAGAAGTAGAGAAATAAGATGTGAGAGGCAGGTTAGGTAGAGAACTCAAACCCATGTTGCATCAGAGATATTCTAAGGCCGAAGACATTATAACACTGGTTGGATGATACGAACCAAATACATACTATAGAGAATCATCAATATGGCTGAGCTTGAGCATCGAGCAATGTTTACAGCTACAAATCAACGGACCCCTGCGAAAGTTTTTGCTTGTATGATTTTGGGTTAGTAATAAATGCATGCTTCAAGCAAATTCATGCCTGTTTGTGTTGGAATGTAAGATATGATCCTTGGAAAGGGGGACATTCATCTCCCAAAATTTTGATTCGCAATGTTTATCCATATATATAGTACACTCCACTCGAAACTTGAAGGACGGTTGCCCAATTCCTTTTATCTTAACATAATCATTTACAATGCCATGGTAATTTTAAGTTTTGTCCTGTTTCACCTACATCACCAAAATTTAAATTTAAGTTTTCCCCTCCTTTTGACATTTGCTCAATTAACTAACAGAAATTAAGTAATGATGAAATGAGTAATGGGATGACATAACTAGTATCAAGTAATATCTTGGTATTGGAAATGAAATCCTAAGAGAATGATTTATTTTCAGTGTAGTATAACTGATGCTACGGTGTATCATCTCATCATCTTTGAAGCTTATCCTTATTATGCACTTTCTAAATCAAAACCCTACTCTCCCAATTCCCCTTCTTTCTACGTCTTTAACAGTCTCCTGAGTGCCACCAAATCACTGTAGTGAAAGGAAGCGAGTTGGGTCCCAAGCTCTGCGTTCCTTTGTTACTCGTGTTAGTATCTCCCACCATGAGCCTACTACCATCAATATGCTTCAGAGTGTCGGAAAATTCTTCAGTGGTTCTAACTGCAATTTCCATCTTTTGATGGAACCCATTTTCGGGAATAGAGAGCAAAAGCAGAGCAATTTTCTGAACTTGAAGGTACACAAAACAATCAAGAAGGACATTTGCTTTTTCTTTTTCCAGTGCTGACTATGAATACTCATGGCAACATCATTATATTCAAACTTCTTATTCTCATTGCAAGATGATGGAAACCGATTTGATGATGGATCTTTTAATGACCTAGTGGCTTTTCTTGCATGATTGAAGCAAGAAGGTTCTTTAAGTTAATATTTGGAGAATTTTGATAACCTTTTGGCTCGGATGACAATTTCTGAGGAGATAGAGATGTGTCATGTGACATAGCATTTGATTCTTGTTAACATTCACACCGGAACAACTTGTTTCACTTTATGTTTCTATTCACACTCTTATGTATTCAATATCCAGATACAGATGTGCCATATGAATTAAAACTAGTCTGAAACTAGTCTGTGTACCCCTGCTATGAACATGACTTATTATAAATTATATTAATATCTAATTTTAATTATACTTATAAATTTTATATATAAAAAGATTGATTAATTATATTAGAATTAAAAGATTAATACTACTAATAATAAATAAATAATAAGATGAAGTAATTAATAGTTGGGGTTAAGTATGGTTTTTGTTCCTAACTCTGTGAAATTGAAATTCTTCTCTGTCTGAATTTTGATACGTTTTTGTTTTAATATTTTAGAAAGAATGAAAAATAATTTATTTATATTAAATTAAAAAGTTTAAGTGCAAAAATATGTACTACAAAATCAAGTACTTAAACAAAAACACGTAAAAAGACTAAATAACACGATACGATATTATGAAAAGAGATGATATAATCAATTTTTTATGAACACATACCAAAATTAAAATAAATAATTTGCAAAAAATTTACAAAGATCATACCTCAAACCTCAATCGAAAAAGAAACTACAAATTACAAAATTCAGTTTTTAATTCCTTAAACTCAATGAAACAAATTATATATAAAAGTAAAATAAAACTAACATAATAACATAATGCCTTAAATAATTAAGAAAATAACTACCGGTCAATATTTAGTTTATTTATGCATTATTTTGATAAATAAACAAAATATATTCAATTAGTGCAAAAATAATATTGAACATGAGATCTTATTTTCACGTTATTAGTTAGTAGATTACGAATCATTTTAGCACATTACATGAAAAAAAGTTCAGAAATAAAATTTTTATATCATGGTATAGGTACATGAAAAGGATATAAAGTATGTGGTAAAATCTGCATATAAAAAAATTGAAAGGTAATTAGAATACTAATTGTAAATACATATTAAAGAAATTGTAGCAAGTTAAAGTTATCCCCTTTACACAAGTTTATGCTTGGAGTTCTGGTAAAGGATTTGGCCACAAAGGATAATCTAAAAGGTAGGGAAATGATACTTGGAAATGACTTTGTGTTCTATGCGTGGAGAGAAAGAAGAAACAATAAGTCATTTATTCTAAATGTATAAAGAGGCGAAAAAAGTGTCTCATGTGTGATAGATGGGTAGGAGTCATGAATATAGATCAACACCATATTAGTGAACTCTTTCAATAGTTCCACCTAATGAAACTTAACCACAAAGGGAATATAATTTGGTGTGGAGTTTGGGTAGTTCTTATTTGGGTCCTATGGAACCACAGGAATGATGTAATGTTTAAGAATGTAAAGGTTGATGCTGAAAAGATCTTTTGCATGGTTCAAATTAGCATAGGTATGGTTAAAATGTAAAATTTCACATGAATTTTTCATACTCTAATTGGTGTCTATGTCTTGTCCATTGTATAAGAACGTTGATAAAGTAATATAAAGGAAACAAGCCAAATGTTAGTATTTTAGGCAAGATGTCTATAAAAGATGTACAATAGCAAATAAAAACAAGGTTATTACTATTATAGAGCAAGTTTATGAAAATCATATAGTTTTGGAAATTTCTAACCTTTTCTCATACTCTTTAGTTTAGAGTAGTTATATTCTTATGCATGTATGGATGCTAGGGTGTTTATAGTATAAAAATTACGTTTCAACAAAATAAGACCATGGTGATGTTGAATAATAAAGAAATGAAGCATATTATATTACAAGTTATATGTCACTAGTGTGAGTGAAAAAAGGAAGGACAAATAATGATTGACAAGAAAATCATCTATGGGTAGTTAGGTTAAACTAATACACATATGTAACTGCCAATCATATTTGAATTCTGCAAATCTTACAATAGCAAATCTTACGATAAGCTATTGTGTAAAGTTTTCAAATTAATAAGGATGTAATGCAAAATATTAAAATTTAGGTATCGACTCATAATATATTGTATATGGATTAAAATATAAATTTGATATTATCTCATAATATATTGTATATGTATATGAATTGGAATATCCCAAATACTTTATTTAAAAATACACTTAATTAAAAAAGTTTGTCGAGAAAAAAAAGAAAAAGAAAGTTAAGATAGACAGTATTCCAACACACTTCCCGTTTCCTACCATCTTCAATCAATTTTAACTTCAAAGAATACAAAAATGTTTTATCACACCCAAAACCAATCTAATATACTATTAGTTCAATCAACTTTATTGCTTTCCAACAAAACAAAGACCCGTGATTTATGTGAAGACACATAGTCTTTTTTTTTCCTCTTTCTCTTAACGCATTACAATAAAATATGTCATTAACAACCAATTCTAATGATAAAAAATTATTAGTATTATAATAACCAATTTAGATATCAATTTATAAAATAAAATTTATTGGTTGTTAAAATAATAATTATTATGAACAAAAAATTATAATTAGTTTCTAAATTGATCTTTAAAATTTAGTTACTAAAATTTTAAGGCTTAAATATACATTTGGTCCATATTGTCGTTGTTTTTATTTAATTTGGTTCTCATTTTCGTTCTGTTCAATCAGGTCCTCATTTTCATTAAATTTTGGTCAATTTGGTCTTTTTTAGTAACAGTGTTTGAATAGTTAACGTTTTTGAACCGTACATGCCACGTGTCAATTCCTGATTTTTTTAATTTTTTAATTTTTTAAAAAATTGTCCACGTGTCAAGTTATAATTGTGTCACGTGTCAATGTTAGTACCACGTGTCAATTGTGGTTGTGTTATTTTTTTTTCAATTTAGTCCATTATTTTTGTTCAATTCAGTTCCAATTTTGGTTAAAATGAATCAATTTTGTCCCTTTCAAATTGACACAGAATTTAATATCTTTTATAAAAATTATACTAATATTTTTCTAAAATTGACATTTTTATTAATTATTTTTTAAATTCAATTATAAATTATTAAATTTAATTATAAATTGAATAAAATTATTATATTTAATAAGAAAAGTAAACTAATATTTATAACAATTAGAAATATTCTATTTAACAATTGAATCTAATAATTATATTCAATTTATAATTAGATATAATAATTTAGGTTAAATTGTTCATTTGGTCCCCATTTTCGTAGCAAAATATCAATTTGGTCCCTCAATTTTATTTTATCTCAATTTGGTTCCTATTTTGAGAAATTTGGTGCAATCAAGTCCTCTCCGTTAGTGGTGTAGTAACGGTGTTAAATGGGGTGTCACGTGTCAGTTTTTTATATTTTTTTATATTTTTTATATTTTTTATTTTTTTTTAAATTTTTAAAAAATTATAAATTTGCCACATGTCAAGTTGACACCGTGCCATGTAGTAGTGATAGTGCCACGTGTCACTATTATGCCAGATGTCATTTCCCTATTCTCAATTTGGTCCTAGTATTTTAATTTGTCTCAATTTAGTCCCAATTTTTGTAAAAATTGTGCAATTTTGTCCCTCTCCAAATTTAAACCAAATTTAATTTCTATATAAATGTGCACAAATATTTCTATCAAAATTGATATTTCAAGTAAATATTTTTAACAAGATTAAGTTTATTTTAATTTATATTTTACATTAAACTT
>Ga0099822_1000619_pt1 | contig 34992 bp, 16 predicted proteins | sample CowpeawhiteBW_FD_76839 | JGI IMG/M metagenome (GOLD analysis project Ga0099822, IMG submission 76839) | Root nodule microbial communities of legume samples collected from California USA - Cow pea white BW | ecosystem: Host-associated > Plants > Roots > Nodule | place: USA: California | collected... | reverse complement strand
TTATATAAGTAGGTGATAATATTGTAATGTTATTAAGTTAATATATAAGTAAGTGAAATATATCTGAACAGATGAAAGAATAACCATTGATAAATAAAGAAGAAGAAAAGAAACAGAGATAGCCGATTTTATCAAAAACTTGTAAAAATAACGGTCAATTTTAAAAATTTAATAAATTATTATATTTAAAGGGTAAAATTGGTATTTTGAAATGTGGACACAAAAAGGAGAATCCTGTTTATATATTATTATAGATAATAATAATGACCGTTAAGATAGAAAGGTATCGAAAGTAAAAAGCAATTTAACTCGATCACTAAATTTATTATGATTAAAAGTCTCATCAATAATAATAAATTCATCTCAGTTTACATATTTTTTAAAATTAATTCTCAACATGTTTTTTCTCTTTTTTATTATTTACCAAATACTTTTAATTAAGGATTTTTAGTTTAAAGGTAATATGTATAAGAATTATTGTAAATTTAATTTTTCAAACACAAATATTTTATTTAATTATTTTAGAATTAACATATAAAGTGTTTGTAGTACGGTGATCAAGAAAAATTGAAAATTCATATTAAACAGAAGATAATTCCTTTAGTTATTTAAGTGAGAAAAATGTGAGGGGATAAGTGTTGGTAAATATAATGAGAGAGAAAGTATTTTTTTACTTTAGTCAAAAAGTCAAAGGTTATTTAGGAGATTTTGAAAACAATGAGAGATGTAGAAGAAAAGTTAGGAGGTGTAGAAAGAAACCCAAAAGAATGTGTCTATGATCAAGGATTGGGCTATGAGTCTCAAAGCTCTTATCCTCTAAAAAGGGTCTCAACATAAAAAAGGTGTATCTAATAGTAAACTTACAAAATAAGGAGAGGCTTCCAGGCGCTAAGAAAGTTCCCTCCATCCTTAGAAGGAATCATGAACTCATCATTACATTTATTATTATAAAAAAAAGTAAAACGGTAATATTAAGATAGTAAATAAAACATTAATGGTAAAAAAAAAATTGAACTTTTATTTTAATTTTAAATAACTTTCTTTTCTTCTTTCTTTATTTTTCCTCTGCCCTCTTGTAAAATAATTCAAACAAAAGGTTAAAGTAATGTACTACTATTTACCCACATATAATTTATTTTTCAAAATAAACCGCAATATCTTATTTCATACATATAGAATAATATTTCCCACCTTTTTTCGCCATTTTATTCAGAATTAGTTATTTTCATCCCAATCGAAAACAGTGGTTGCATGTTTGTGGAGTTCCACAACAGATCTGAACGATCGATTCTTCATCTTCGTGGGCAATGGGTGGCTTCACCGCTGAAGATCTGTCCACCATCGGCGGAATCGCCACCGTCTCGCTCCTCCATTCCTTCATCCCCACTCACTGGCTTCCTTTCTCTATTGTCGGTCGCGCGCAGAAATGGACTCTCTCCACAACTCTTATCGTCAGTAAGTTCCTCCTTTCATCACTCTTTACTCTAATTGCGCAACTTAGGTCACCGACATTTTTATTTTAGTTCATTGTTGCTTTTGGCATGTTTTTGTTGTTGTGCATGGTGCGCGAGTCTTCGTTAGGGTTTAGGGATTCCGGTTCTCTTCAGCATTGTTCTGTTGCAGCGGTTGCTTGTTTGGATGCGAGTAAAGTGAGTGGGATGAAAAACAAATTGTTCTCATAAATGAATTAGTGTATAAAGATGAAATCTAGTGATGTGATTGAGTTTCCTTATCCTCTTTTTACTTTGGATGGTATTTTCTGGATTTTGAATGCATACGGATTTCTTCTGTGCGTGTGTGTTTTTGTCCCTTTCCTTGTTTATCTGTGTCAGGAACTTAATTGGCAATCATTCAATCTCAGATAGTTGAAGAGGTCGACCACAGAAATGCGATAGCAGAATGGGGAGATTAATGTTGTTGAACTTTTATATTGTTATTACTTAATTAATTAATACTATACCAGTGCTGGAAAATAAGGTAGAAAAAAAAAGTCAGATTCATGTAATAATTATAATTCACAATTAATAATAAGGTTTGTATGTTTTAAGAAAATTATACAAGTATAACGACAAAAATAAGGTAATAAGCAAGTTTAAGTGTTTAAGATTTGAAGTAATTAAAACATTACATTCAAATTAAAGTTGTTAATTGGAATCTTCAATCATCCTCTTAAAGATTTAAGCATGTCTTATTATCGTTTCTCTACTACTCAACTGTAGTGCAAACGTTATTTGCATTAGTATTTACATGGGTTTTTTTCTTGTTGCTTAATTTTAAAAAATGAACATTGACGTACTTGGAGCATTTCTATTCCTTTTACCTTATGACTACTTGCAATTTGGCTATCTTATACATTATCAGATCTTTAAAGTCTTACCTATGATTTCTCCATTTTAACTAAACTTATCATTGCATTTATAAAGTGCCTTCTGTCGCTTCAATATCAAGATCAATTCTTGGATAGCTGTAAAAGAACTAAGGATTTGGAAAATGACTTGCTGGATGTAATGGATGGTGAAGTTGACACTCTCATCTTCAACCAATGATTGCAAAAATTTCTTTTTACCTATCTTCATTACTGATAAAGCACTTTGAATTATAAATACTTTAAAAATTTTGGAGTGCAAAAAAGGAATGGACCAGAATGCTAGAAATTACAAGAACAAAAAAAAAAGTCAAATGTGAATTCAGAAGCAAAAAATTATGTTCTTTATATATATAGAAAAACAGAGCACAAAACAAAGTGAACAACACCACCAGAAACCAAATCACCAGGAATTTTTTTTGCATGAATTACAAACAGCAAAACACAGAAAAATGATAAGAAAAGAGAACGTACTGGACAAGAGAGTTGGTTCCATTTCCCAGCCTGCTGGACAGTGAGTGGGTAAACAGAGCAATAGAAGAGAAGCAACAAAAGGGGAAATCGGTGCGATAAGAAGAATCTGCTGGACAGTGAGTGGGTAAACAGAGCAATAGAAGAGAAGCAACAAAAGGGGAAAACGGTGCGATAGATATTGTATTCAGAAGAATCTGGTTTGCTGTCTGGAAAATGCAGCTGAGAAGGCTGGGTCATGCATGAGGTCATTTAATTATATTTTTGTTTATGGCTGCATTTGATGCTGGATCATTGTGCTCACATGACTTAAAATGGGCGTTTTCCTTGTTATGTTCAAGGACTATTTATTAATATAAGAATTGGAAAATTGTTTTGGAATACCATTCAAATGCGTTTCATATCTGGACTTCTAGAGTAATTGGCATCGTGGTATTCTTACTTCTGGCAGTATCAACTCAGCTACAGCAATTAAGGATGTCAATAAACTTTTGTGTAGCTTATTATGGTGTTTGATTTTACCTTTCTATTTATAGTAAGACTCAGATGACTGTTATAGGATTTGTTGACAGGTTTTTAACCTTATTCATTTTGTTTCATGCAGCTGCTCTTGGAGCAATTTTGCATGTAATATCCACTTCACTGCTTGGTATAACGGCAATTACCATGGCGAACACCATTGCTGGTGAAGAAACAGTGCATAAGGTTGCTTCACTTTTGCTTGTATTTCTGGGTGGTAGTTATATACTGTTGTTTCTGACGGGAAAGGGTGGCCATAGTCATTCACACAACCAACCAATGGAGAAAATGGCTGTAGCTGGACTTATTCTTGTTCCCGCTTTGTCTCCTTGTGCTACAACTCTCCCAGTATTTCTCGCTGTTGGAAATTCATCTTCCATGATGGTGCTTGCCATCGTAGTACTACTGTTCAGGTATGAGTTAATTACCCCAAACAATAGGATTTTTCCCGTCCTGCTATTTTATGCTTTGTTTTCAAATGTGTATACTTGTCTTCTGCTTCCATATGCATGTTTCGTGGATCTTTGTTGACCTATTGTTAGTGATATGTTAGTTATTGGAAAACGGTATCAATGATTATCAATGTTAAAAATTCTGATGTTGATGAGGACATCGAATCAAGCAAAGGTCCCCAAGAAATTTTTTACTTCGTGATCATGAAAATGTGTTTTGACCATTGAGAAGCTAATGAAATACATTCTATTCAATGTTGTTAAAGTGAACCAAAAAGTGGTAGGTTGGGATTAGGGAGATTCCAGTTCACGTTGATCTGTTTTAACTAGCTGGTTGAATCTTTAGGACATCGTTACATGAAACATTATAAAATTAAAAAACTTTTAGAAAAAGTAAATTGATTAAACCAGGTCGAGTGGTTTAAAGTCGTCTGAAGTTGTTTGACCATCTCCTCAGTTTTTGAGATTGAATTATGATCAGACAAGTGACATCTCATGGTTAGACCAATTGGGCCACCTAGCCTTGTTGGTCCCGAGAGCAATGACCATTGCTTGAACATTTGCCAACAACGTTAGCAAATACTTGAGTTTTAAGTTGTAATTTCCGTGAAACATTATCAAATTTATACAACTTTTTAGGACAAGTGAACAGGAGATTAAACCAGGTTGAGTGATTTTAACAGGTTAGAACATAAGATGTTTGACTGTCAAATCAGTTTTGAGACTGAATTATAATTGGACAAGTGTCCAATTAATGGTTAAAACTGGTGGGACTGCTTAGTCTGAAATCCGACAACAAAATCTCCATGGCTTGAAGATTTGCTTACAGTGCATGGAATACATGGAATGTCAAGTTATAATAACATGGCATCATGCAAACCATTTTTTATAACAACAACGTATGGTAAGACTTCTAATAAGATTTCGGTCTTTTGTTAAATTTCTAATGCCATTCTGCAATAAAAAAATATTTTAGGGTCCATAATATCTTAATCAGGTCTGATGCCAATCAAGTTAAAAAAAATGTTCAGATATTCATTACTTTTACGAAGCTTGACACTTGTCGCATTTACAGCACAATAACTGTGATGACTTCGCTGGTAGCATTGTCGTTTTATGGAGCCAGTCAGCTGAAGTTTCACTGGGTGGAGCGGTATGACAAACTTCTTGTTGGTTCAGTGCTGTGTTTAGTTGGAGTCTTGACCCTACTTTTCCATGATCATGATCATGGAGACGTGATTTCGATTGGAGAACAGCACTCACATAGGAAGATTATTACTTTTTGAGATCTATAAATGTTTTGTAATTACATGTTTTTGAGCATCGCCAAGGTGGTGTTTTCATCTTGTTGTAGTGGAAGGAAAAGAAAAGGAAAAAAGATGTTTCTGTTCAGGAGAATTGATCACCTTGGTCAAATTTAAGTGTTTGTATACTGAGTTTACAGTGAGAAGTTGATGAATATTCAAATTACCAAATAGTTTAGTCTAGTTCTGAAAGAATGACCACTCCCCAATTTCACTGTCCTCTGACAGATTATTGTGCTTTTAAACTTTGTATTGGAATAAAAAATGTTTTTATAATTCAGATAAATATTTTTTTTTTATCAGCATTGAACCATTTGACTGGTTTTCGTTTTAAATCTTTATAATCTAGTTATCTTATTTTTTTCAACAAATTCTTTGGAAAACAATAAATCATCAAAGCAATTTTAGCGCCACACTTTGGTACATACGGTAAATCTATCTTTCATTGGCCTACGTAAATGAGTTTAACATATTTGTTTTGGTTCCTCAATAAAAGAGACAGAAAAAAACATGTTTTCGATTCTAAATATTAAATTTGAAAAATTAAAATAAATAATGTAAAACTATGTTTAGTCAAATTTAATATTAAGAACTAAAATCAGGTTTTACTATATTTATTAACTAGATTTTTTTTTTTAAAGAATTGAGGATAAAAAAAAGTCAAAGTATTATTTTACCTCACCAAATATGCCAAAGTCTGTCTGATTTAGTGTAATAAAGTAAGTGATTATTCATTTATATAAGTGAACAATGATTTCCAATCTTAATGTAGAAAATATAAACTTTAATGCTTAGTTGGGAAGACAGAAGAAACAGATGGGTGTAAAATAGTAACTGAGACAAGAAAATAAGAGAAATAAGTGAGAAATATAATAAAAATAAATGCTGTTTGATTAAAAATAGATAGAATTTTTTTTATATTGTCATTATAATAAGTTTTTTCATGATACATTAGATCTGTCATTATTTATCATTTAAATATTAGGTATTATAAAAAAAATCAAGCATATAAGATTATATTTTACTGAAGGATATATGGGATTCTATTTAAACTTTTGTATGTAAAATCGATCTTAAAGAAGTTATTGTGGAGGTAAAATTGAGTAGTTGTATCTTAAAAATTAAGTTTAACATATAAATAAACTAATCCACAACCTTATAAAGGTAACTTGAGTAGTAGTAATTTTATTTATTTTTAGTTTATAATTTGTTTATATAAAAGAAATCCATTTACCTATTTATTTATAAATATGACATACCTAGGCAATTCTTTTTACATGAAATAGCTTGTTAAGAAAACTAATAACTAAAGTCAAACTTAAAAAAAAGAATGCGACCAAATATTCAAAAGTAGTCTAAGACACCAAATAGACTAAGTTTGAGTTTTATTTATTTTTTAAATTCGTCAAGACTATTTAAATGAAGCACTTAATCTATTTTATTCTATGCATGTATTGTTTAATACTTCTAAATGTAATATACATAAAATTAAAAATATATTTAATGAATTAATTATTGTATTTCCTAAGTATTATTGATAATTAACATTAATAATATTTATATATTGGTTAATTTTAATAAATTTCAAATGCATTCATTAAATTTATTACTTTTTGAGTCCATGTATACTAAATTATTATGTTTAAATAAATAATAACTATTACGTAACTTAATATCTGTATATTTTATTTTAAATGACATATTATATATAAGTCTTTTTTTTTATTTCCCTATTGTTTTAAAAGTAGTCTTAAAGTGTATTTAAAATTTGAAAATTTAATATGTATTTTAATACAATATATTAATATTTCTATTGATAAATTATTATTTTGATCATATTTTATACCGGGAACAGTGACACAGATCTTCAAAAAAAATATATTAGAAATATTAATATTATTTTATAAATGTACAGAATTTTTGAAAGTGTTAAATATAAAAAATATATACAAATTAAAAAGCAACTTGTTTTATTCATATACAAATTTACAAATATAAAATTAAAACCTGGGGCCAAAACCACTCTCAGACATGATTGGAAAACTTGGAATATATATTAATACAAAATCTATAAACTGAATAGCTATACTCAATTACTTTACATTTTTTATTTTTATTTTAAATAAATTCTAATAAATTATCTTACTGTTATTAATATATTGAAAATTACTTATACTTTTATATTTATTATCAATAAAACATTTTAAAGAAGTAAAATATTAAGCATAAGATATTGTGGAAATTGATGTTGCCTTTGTGTTGTATACAGCACACAGTATGACAGTGATATTGGACATCCAGACATCACAGTAGTAATTAATCTTATTAAATCATTATTTATATAAATTAATATTTATCATATTTATTAATTGTTATATTAATTAATATGATATTTAATTAATGTTATTAATTCAGACATCATATGATTAATTAATGTTAATACTTCAGTATTTGCATAAATTAATATTTGTATCATATTTTATTATTTTTTATATTTATTAAGTATGATACATAATTAATTTTAGTATTATTATAAAGTCATATATTTTTTATTAATTTCAATATTAATTGATTCATTTCAATAATTAAATTTATGATTTCATATTATTATATGTATATGAAAAGTGTATTAATCACTATTACAGTATTTATACATATATGTAAATCAAATTATACACTAAAAATATGAAGTACTCTGTAATATTTTAAAAATACTTTATAAAGTGATATTTTTAATCAAAATGCACTTTAGTGTAATATAAAGTGATATATTATGTAAAACACGTTTTAAAATATAAAAGTTTAAATATACAGTCTAATATGTATCGATTTCAATATAAAAAAATACACAGTTATTACAAAACTTAATACCAATAAATATTCAATCATACTCATCCTACTATTATTATAAAATAAATTTGAAAAAGTTTCAAGAACATATTATCATAGTATCGTTTTACTTAAATTCTATATTGTTTTATGTAAACTGTTATGATATATTTCAAGTTTAATTATAAATTTTAAAATCGTTAGTTCTATTTATTATTCATAAAACATATTCATGAAGTTTTTTTTATTGATTAGAAATATATTTTAAAGCAGTGAATAAAATAATAGACTCGATGACAAATATTAATGTAGTGTTTAATGTATTTTTCAGATGAATAATTTTTTGTTATATGCTATTAATTGAAGTATGGTTAAATATGATACAAAATCAACATTAATAGTATTATGAAATCAAATATGACAGTATTTATTCTAATCTGATAACTTTATTAATATATTTTATTAATGCATGTGATATAGGAAGTTGATTTTTTACTATAAATAGTCAAATAAATAATTAAAACCATAAATGATATGTAATTGACAGCATATGCTGGCAAAACCATTAAATTAATATTCAAGCAAAAGAGTAATTTACTTCAAACTATAAAAGCTTGATTTACTCATCTTTAATTTTTTCCATTTTAGACAGTAAAAATATATTAAAAATGAATTTCTTTAATAGTTTCTTGATAGTCCACTAACTAGTTTTTTAATCATACAAGGAGAAAAATGAGTGATATTCCTTAAAAAATAATATCCTATTTTCTAGAGATAAAAGTGTGTTTGGAATTTGGAATAACTATATCTACAAACACATGTGTTAAATATTAAACTATATTTAAATTTTGTATCAAAAGTATAACAACAAAGTCTATCTCATTACATTAGTCAACTCATCATTAACAAGTCATTATTTATTTTGGTTGAATACTAAATATTTTAAAAAAATTTGCTATAGGAATTCTCAACAATTTCCAATATGTTTTTTTTTATATAAATATAATAATATTTTTGTATTATTTTTTGTTTTCTTACTTATATAGTATATATAAAATTTTATTGTTGTGTTACTTCCAACTTTTTTTTATTGTCCCTTTAAAACATTTACCACATAAAATATAATTAAATATATAATAAATAAAACTTGAAAATGCATGTACTCATAATATTCTTTAATTTTTTTGCCCTATATATATTTATTTATTTTGCATCCTTATTCAGAAAGAATCTAATATCACTATATTGGATCAAACTTATGTAAAATGCATGGTGGCATTTTACGGGAATACACTTACAATTATTAATTAACAAATTATCCATAATTAGTTAATTATGTGAAGTCTTTCTCTTTTTATTATAATTAATTATAGCTTTATTAAATTCGAGATTAACCAAGGTACGCGTTTTGCTACTCCTTTGATAATTTGTATACCAAATAAGCAAATAAATGAATAAATAATTTCTTTTGTATATGTTTTGAAAGAACATTGTAATATAAATAGGGGATGATCCTGCAAATTCTTTTTTATAATAAAATAACTCTTTCTGAGTTTTTTTCTCTGAGATTCTTTTTTTCACATTCATGATGAATCATTTTTTGTCTCCAAACAGAGAAATGGTTCAAAAGAATGGAAGCAATAATCAAATACCCAATAAGTATGAATCACTTGGAGTTAATTCAGAGGCATCTCAACACAGATCTAAGAATTATCCTCATCTCATCAATTTCATGCAAGGTACCAATTTATTTATTTTTATTAATTTTCATATCTTCATAAAGTTCATAAGTTTTGTATTGTGTTAAAGATTATGGATTTATTTTATTTGATTTTTGTGTGTGTGTTTGTTTAATGTAGGTGTTAAAGATGTCAAAACTCAATCTATGGTTCCTTATGCATCTTCTTCAAGCAGCAACATTACATCAAGAACAACAACAACCAAATATGATCAAGTGTTGAAATTTGGTTATCAGAATATTCTGAGTCCTCCTTCACAAATAGACTCAATTAAAAATTTCATGCAAGGTACCAATTATTTTTTTAATTCTTCAATTTTTATTTGAATTTGTCTTCTCATTCTTCAAATATAAAATATGTATTTTTAGCCTTTGTAATTAATATAAAGAAAAATCTTGTTTTACAACATGGTTGAAATGATTTTTCTTGTGGTGTTGAAAAACAAACACATAAGTAAAACGTTTGTTGATATTAATGATTTATATTCTATAGTCAAGCTATTTGAGACTAAACAACTTACATATATATTTTTTTTTTCAAATTACATAAGTAATTTTGAATTTCATAGACAAAAACAAATTTACTTCTGTTGAAAGTCTCACATCGACTACAGATAAGACAATTTCATAGTATACAAATGAGGTACAAACCTCATCTTACAAATTAATTTTATGGGATCCTAACGTGATATTACAGTTAAGTTATAAAAAAAAATTATCTTAACGAGATTTATGTTTCTTGATTAAGTGGGAAGTTCACTTAGTAATGATTCCAATTTTTTTATAGATTAAAATATGTTTAAATCTTCATTAATTAAAATCCAACTCTTGTTCTTTTTTTCTTTTACAATTTGATTTGAATATAAGTTTTAAGATGAAATGATGAAAAGTACTAACAAAGTCAAGAATGTTATAAACTTGTAGATGTGAAGAATCAATCCATGGCACCTTATGTTTCTTCCTTCAACAGCACCACCAATGGATCATTAATGGCAGCAAGTGCATATGGTAAAACGTGGCCTTTGGGTTTTCCATCACACTCAAATAAGAATTTCTCATTCAATGATTTTGGTTTACAAGGTCATCAAATAAGTGGTTTTTCAAGTCACCCACATGGACCAAATTCTCTATATCATCATCATCATCAAAGGAATAATAATAACCCCTTAATGTTCAACTATTTAAACCCTAATAGGGTTTACACAAACAACATTCATATTACAAACCCTAGTTTTGTGCCTCCAATTCAAGTTCAACATTTGGAGTTACTTTCTCCTAAGGATTTAACTCGTGAGAGGGCAATGAAACGACCCTTGTGTGAATTTCAAGACATTGACACCATAGCAAGTGCTTCAAAAAGGTCAAAAATGAGTTTTGATTTACCTTATTATTGTGAAGGAAAGCAATTGCAAGAGATGCTTCTTTTGAAGGATGAGGAGCATCCACTTTCTACTCCCAAGAGTAAAACTTATGCAGATAAGAAAAATTTAGATCTTTCCTTATGCATTTGAATGCTTAAATCTTTCTTTAGTTTAATGTTAAAATGTTTAATTACAATTATGTATGCTTGAAATTCTCAATAGTAATATATCTCTTTATGCATTTCTCTTGTTTTCCTTCTCATACAATTCAATATTTTTGTTGTTTTCGGTTTCAAAATATTCTTATCTATATATATGTATGTTTTTTTTTCTGCGGTTCAACAAATTTCTAATCCTCAAAAACACATATGCTAACGAAAAATAATTTTTTACTACTAAATTTTGACAACTTTCTCTTACAACTTAGATGCTATTTTTTAAGTGATTTTTCATCTTTGTATTTTCTCATTCTCAATATTTCAAAACCACCTAGAAAATGTCACCTCATATTATAAAACAAAATTTTCAAAATTTAGTAATAAAATATTATGCCAACACTTCAAAATGTATAAGATTAAGAGATTTGTTTTTCTTTTTACATTAAAAACACCACTTAACAATTCACTTTTAAGGATAGTAGGGTCATTAAAAAAGTTAACTTTTTTATTTATAAAAAAAATATAGATTGAAAAGTAAAATAGTGAATATAAAATAGGTATATAAATTTATTGGATGTAAAAAGTAATAGTGTCTAAAGATTAATTTATTTCATTTGAATTAAACTAACTTCACCTTCAAAATATGGGAAACTAAAGTACAAAATTGTCAAAAAGAAAACCCATTTTATTAAATTTTGCGATAATTAAGTTAAAAATCATATAATAGTTTTCGGTGACTGACTCTATACAATTTTTAGGAGTGTTGGCATTAGATAGGATAAAATGAATCCACTAAGAGAATGTCGAACTGGATTTATGTTTTTATTTTTTTTTTATACTGAATTCTTTTTTCTTGAAAGTTGTAAATTTTAAGTTCCAACCTAATTAAAAAAATAACATGATTTTTATAAAAGTTAATTCAAAACTTTAAGTAACTCGATAAATTAAGTCATAGTTTGTCGAACTAATCTAAAATACTAAAAGATAAACATAACATAATTTATACACAAAATTATAAAATGGATTTTGAATTATCTAAACTGAATTCATCACTTGATTCATTTAGTATGATTGAGTCGTATTAATTCAATTATAAATAAAATTTAATTTAATTTAACTAAGTGAAATTGAGTCGAGTTTGATTATAATCTAACCCAATGAACATTTTTAATCATGTTAAGTTGAATAAAATTTATTTTTTCAACAAAAAATTTTATTTTTCATAAAAATGTAATTTCATAATTTCTTAAAAATCAAATGTTTTATTCATTAATATGCAATTCAATTACTAACTGAAAATATAAATACAATTATCTTTTCAATAGTTAAATAATTGACAAATAGGTCCCTATTGATAAACATACCAAAGGTTAACAACATTTTGATGGTAAAAAGAAAAAAATCAATGCTTGATGAAAAAAAAATCATGACAAAGATTAATTTAAAAAAAAAATAATTTACATTCATAACAAAATAACTTCTATGGAAATAAAATTATATATTTATGTATTCGAGATTATTTCGATTTATATACCTAAGGATATTTCAAATCTGCTCAACATCATCTAGTTCATAATAATTGAGATAGTTTTGCTTCACATTTAACTGAGATGATCTTGGTTTGTACCTACCTAAAACCATTTCAAACATTCATAATATAATTAATTACATAATATTAGAACATTTATTAGCATATAAGTTACCTCAAACAAAGTCCAAAGTCCAGACTTAACGTTTATACTACCTATTTGTAGTCAATTTTCAGAGGAGAGAAAGAAGAAAGCCTTTCAGATCTTCCTCAAATTTATAGAGGAAAAAGAAAGGAAGAAGAACAGTGAAGGAGAAAGATATGAATAAGTTTTAGTGTTATGAAATTAAATGCACTCTTTCAATTATTATATGCACCCTTACACTTATTATTAGCTCACTCTTCCTTGTTCTATTTCCTTTCCTTCATGCTTCAACTTAAAAAAACCTAATCCATATTCTATATTCTCACTCTCTCATCTTAATCACCTTTCATCTTCTAAAATTATCATATATATATATATATATATATATATATATATATAATAGTAAATTGAATGGTAACTTATAACATAACCATAATTTTAATTATGACATTTCCCTTTTGTTTCACACACTTATATTAAACCACACTCAACAAGTTTTAATAGTATTAATTTAAAAGAAAATAATTGATTAGGTGAAGGATGGAAATACCATTATCTTTTTTATATTTATGCATTTTCTTTTCCACTTCATTTCTCACTGTAATCATGATTGGTTAGAAGACAAAAGTTTTAATACCATTAATATTTCTCTAGTAACTCTATTTTATCTTTTTCATTTCAAGTAAGTTTTGTTAGGTCGATGCTTTTCTGTTTTTTTATGGGTAGAAGGACAACATAAAAGGTGGTAAATTTAGTTCAGTCAGAGTAACATTATTGCAAGCGATAAATTTTTCTGATTCACACACTTCATGGCAGTTAGGTTGATGTTTTAATCGTATAAAGTTTGATTTTTGATTTGACTGGTTGAAAGTTATGGTGCTACAATATTATTATTATTTTAGAGAAAGATCATCTTTAAAGTATTAAATTTATAGGTTGCATGATTACTTTTTGTTAAATGTGAGGAAGAAGCTGACACAATGCTTGAAGAATATGGTGACATTTATTGTGGCCCCACAATTTTGAAGGACAAATTTAGAATTAGGGTTACAGAAAAAAAGTAAAACATGACCCAGAAAAGATATGATCAAGCCAAGAAACTCATCACATGGCCACATTTCATACACTTTTTTCTTTTTCTCCTCTCACCCTTTTTTGCAAATTTTGAATATCTTATACCTTATTATATGATACCATTTACCTCTTTGTTTATAAGTACATGTTGAAAAAAAAAATTCAAACTTTGTTTAGTCTTTTAAACCAATAAACAAACAAACATGTACGAGATTGCACAGTCACACACACAGTACTTTTATGCTAACACAACTGAACTGTATCAGACTCAGAATATTAAACTTCAACAGACAACATACATGTACCTTTATTATTAAAGCTTTGATTTTTTTTCTCTCTTGGGTATTTTTTTTTTAAGAGAAGAAAATAAACAGATATAAGAAGTTAGACACTTTTTTTAGATGGAAAATGAACGATGGAAAATTAGATGCCTTTGAAAAGAAAGAGAGTAGTACCATTTGCTTTCTTGTGCATTGAAGTATTGAATGCTCCAAGCGCGTGTTCCCCACGCTCCACTTTCGGCAGACAGTGGGACCCACGTGGAGGTGGCATCACTGATTCACTGTGGCCTCCTATGTTTCTTTTGCATGGAAGCAGCAATGGTAATAAGATTCATCATATTACATTTACTTAACATTATTCTCTTTCTCTCTCTCTATTTCTCTCTCTTCTCTCTGAAAATTCCCAAATCCCGTTTCTGTCAATGATTCTCTTACATGGGCCTTTGCTGAAATCCAAGTTCATATCGTGCAGCTTTGCTTCACTGCAGCCTTGGTTGGTAGTTGGTACCCACCAAATTTTTCATCTTTTTGCAAATTCCAATTTTTTTTTCTTGTGATTTCTGCTTTATGGGTACCCTCCTTGTTCCTGCTACATAATTTGTTTTTGGGTTTAATTCAACTTTTCTTTTGGCTAGTTACTAAAAAAATTCCTACTTTCTATTTTGTAGTTGGGTAATCTATAATCTACCCCTTCCTTGAAATTTGTCTCCTTTACTGTAAATTTCGTTGCTTTCTGCATCCCCACGCACTCACTCACTGTCTGGGTCTCTCATTGGGCTTTGAACACTGTCTTTTGGCTTTCAACTTCGCCTTTCAACTATTGCTGTCTTTTTGGATAGTGGATGCTCTTTCTCTTTGATTGTTTTGGAGTTTGAGCAGATTTTCCCTCTTCAATTGTTGCTTCTGTTTGCGGTGATTTCACTTGCATTGTTTTCCGCGGCATATTCCTCAGATCAGAAGCAATTTTTGTTTGCTTGTGTGTCCTGATGAAAATTGATGGTGACATTTCCTGGTTTTCACGGTTATCATCTCCACCAGTTGTTTAAATTGTCCTGTTTCTTAATGTCTTGCAAAGAAAATCATGTTTATGTGTCCCTAAGAAAGAGATTTGATCTGGTTTGTTATGCTTATACTTTTACTTGTTTGATGAAATTACAGATAGAACTTCAGTGAAGGATTTCCATTAAGGAAAAGCCAAATTCAGCTAGATTTGGCATAATGGGGGCCTCAAGCTCCAAAATGGAGGATGACAAGGCTCTGCAGCTATGCCGTGAAAGGAAGAAGTTTGTGAGACAAGCACTTGATGGGCGTTGCTCACTAGCAGCAGCTCATGTTTCATATATTCAATCACTGAAGAATACAGGAACAGCTCTGAGAAAATTCACAGAACCTGAAGGACCAATTGAGCCTTCTTTGTACACAAATGCAACACCAGAGCAACCACTTGCTTTAACAGAAAGGACCCTCTCATTCTCTTCACCGTCTGTGTCACATCACATAGATGCAGCTGAACATGAAACATTCTCCCCAACTCCCTCCCCTCCTAGTTCTTCAAGTAAGTTCCGAGCAAATCATATGAAACATAGCACTATTTCTTCTAAGAAAGTTGAAGAAAGACCACCAGTACCTGTTATTGGAATAGTAACATCATCAGGTACTACAACACAAAATGCCAGTGTAGCATTTGAAGATTCCTCTCTTCCTGCTGGAACCCCACAATGGGATTTTTTTGGTCTCTTTCATCCCATTGACCATCAGTTTTCTTTTCAAGATGGGAAGGGTATGCATCAAGATATGGGGAATGCTGATGATATACAAAGACTAAGGGAGGAGGAGGGAATTCCTGAATTAGAAGATGATGAAGAGAAGTCTTCATCTCATGGAAGGGAACACTCTAGGGACTCTGAAGATGAATTTGATGAAGAGCCTACTGCAGAAACTCTAGTCCAAAGATTTGAAAATCTGAATAGAGCTAATTCAAGTCATGTTCAAGCAGATGCTACACCTGCCACAACTAGGCCTCTGTCAGGACATTCAGCTTCTGAAGTTGAATCAGTAAATGGAGAAAAGGGAAAATCTGCTAATTTATCTACATCAAAGACAGCACCTATGGCAGCTTTGCCTCCACCTGAAACAAATAAACCAATGGAGAAGGAAAGTCATAGTGAAAATAAAGTCACTCCTAAGAATTTCTTTTCAAGCGTGAGAGATATTGAACTGCTCTTTAATAAAGCTTCAGAATCTGGCAAAGAGGTTCCAAGGATGCTTGAAGCAAACAAATTTCACTTTCGTCCAATATTCCCGGGAAAAGAAAGTAATCTTGCTGTCTCTCTTCTTTTCTTTCTATCTGTCTGTGAATCAGTATTCTTCTGGGAATATAAAATACTAGCAGCTCTTACTTTTTAGTGCAAGTAAAACATAAATATGAGATTTTGAATGCAATTTTTTCCCACATTCATGCTACAACTTAAGATACTCTCTAGACACTTGGCCAAATATAGAAAAGGAATATACTCTGTAGGCCACAAGCAGACACTCCTTGAATGAATGTCCTGTAACTAAGATTATCGTACATCACATATTTTACTAAAATATCTTGGTGATATCCTTGAGTTGACAGAAAACTTCACTTTCTGTTTCGAAGAAGCTTTTGGATGTTTCTTTTCATTGTTGTGTAATTTATTTCAAAATGAAATGTTGTAAAATTTTAACCAGAGAATTCTTATTTGCTACAGATGGTTCTGTGGTATCCTCGTTATTGAAGGCATGTTTCTCATGTGGAGAAGACCCAAGCCAGGTTCCAGAAGGTAATTTGAGTCATTTTTATTGTTTATCTTTTTGTTTTGCTTGACATTGCTGACCTTGTGGAGTTGAACTAATCTCTTAGTTATGAAATTGAAAGTATTCCCTAAGGTTATACCAGACCATCTGATAAAATTTTGCTATCTTTTTTTTTTTGTAATTTCTATGTTCATTCCTGTGTTTTTGAAACCTGGTTTCTAACTTTTCCTCTTTTACATCTTCCTAGAACCTGCTCAAAACTCGATTAAGTACTTGACTTGGCACAGGACGGCATCATCCCGTTCCTCCTCATCCAGAAACCCTTTAGGAGCAGCAAATTCAATGGACAATGTTGAGGACCATACCAATAATCTCTTTGATAGTTCTTGTATGATTTCTGGAAGCCATGCATCTACCTTGGATAGGCTATATGCTTGGGAAAGGAAACTCTATGATGAAGTGAAGGTGCAGTGTATTTCTTATCAACAATTTTGTCAACCATTGTATATTTTGTGGATGTTATATTTTGGCAACAGTATGTTCAGAAGTCTTTGTTTTGAATCTTTTAGACCAAATCCTGAAGTTATCAGTTGACAGTAAAATATTTTGAATACGTTGGTACATATCTTATTCTCTGTCTGTTTTGCTAATATCATTGCCTTTTTCTGTGAGCAGGCTAGTGAGATTGTTAGAAAAGAATATGACATGAAATGTAAAATCTTAAGACAACTGGAATCAAAAGGAGAAAAAACCTCTAAGGTTGACAAAACACGTGCAACAGTCAAGGATCTGCACTCAAGAATCAGAGTTGCAATTCACAGGATAGACTCTATATCAATGAGGATTGAAGAGTTACGGGACAAAGAGCTTCAACCACAGCTTGAGGAGTTGATTGAAGGGTATGTTTCTGTAGCTTTTTCTTGTTTTATTGACTATCTATTTCATGCTGACATGCATTGCCTCGATAATACAATAAATACCAGAGTGAATAGCATAAGAAAGTTTATTAGCAAGTTTCTGTTTATAGTTTGGTAAAAGTTACTATGTTGATAAATTCATTTGGTAATTTGTTTTTTGTATTGAAGCTATGAATTTACTTAACCAAAAAGCAATAGTCAGTAATCAAAAGCTCCATTACTTAAATACATTGTTTTTGCTTATGTGAAAGTCATTCTATATCAGCTCAGGTGACTGAATTACACCCTTGTTTAAATTTAAATTCCTATCAATGGGGCATAATCAGAAGATCCTTTCTACTATGGATCATGTCTCTTTGAACTTAACGACTGAGGTATAGCACGTCACTATAGTGGCTTTTCTGCACGCTAAACAGTGTAGAGTTTTTTACCAGAAGACTATAGAGATCAAAACCCTTTTTCTTAACTAGATCTACCTTTCATATCAGTTTACTGAGTTTGGATCTGTAAGCAACTTATGCTTTTCATAGTCACAGAGATGGATGGTTCACATATGTAAATTCACTTTTGCTGATTGATATCAACCTCTTGCTTGTTGTGTATTTCATCAGTTTCTGTGATGCTTTGTTGACAGGTTGTGTAGGATGTGGGAAGTGATGCATGAATGCCACAAACTTCAGTTTCAAATCATGTCAGCAGCATACAACAACAGCCATGCTAGAATCACCATGCATTCTGAATTACGTAGACAGATCACTGCCTATCTTGAAAATGAACTCCAATTTCTGTCATCAAGCTTTACCAAGTGGATGGGAGCTCAGAAATTCTACCTGGAGGCTATACACGGATGGCTTCACAAATGTGTTCTTCTCCGAGAAAAATCATCCAAGAGAAAAAAGAGGCATCAACCTGATCTTATCCGATATGGTCCTCCAATATATGTCACCTGTGAGTTCTGGCTGAGTAAACTCAGCACCATACCAGTAAAGGATGTTGCAGATTCCATTAAGAGTTTGGCAGCAGACACTGCCCAGTTCTTACCACACCAAGACAAGAATCAAGGAAAAGGTGCTCATCCTCATATGCCAACATGGAAGGCTGATATCGGTGGCGAATCGGCCGATGGTTTACTGGCAGATGACATGTCAGAGGACTGGGCAACAGGCCTTGATCAATTCCGGCGAAGCTTGATTCGGTTTCTCGGTCAATTAAATAATCTGTCTGGTTGTTCTGTCAAAATGTACACAGAACTTAGGCAAAACATTCAGGAGGTCAAGAAGTTTCAGCGGTTGAATTCACAGTCTCAAAACGGTAATCTGAATTCTCAGTCTCAGGATGGTCACCAGAATTCTGAACCTCAAAGTTGATCCTTCAATGTCACAATCTCAAGTGGTTTAGCCTGAAAATAAGCATCCACATGATAAGAGAATTGCGATGAAACATTGTGGAATTGCAGAATTATAGCTTTGTGTTTAGCATACAAGTCCACAGGATGGAGCATTTGTGCATGGTAGGATGTAATCAAGACCTTACAAATTGCCACACTTATTGTTCATTCATTTAGTCCTTTTGGGGTTCAAATCTTCAAATCAAGAAAAAGTTTCTTTGTATATGCAATGCAATGATAAGATTGTGTACAATGACTCTCTTATACCTTCCCATAGCAAGGAGCTTTCTGGCATTGGAGTAACTTAGTTTATGAATGAAGAAAAGGGAGCTTATAGAGCTTCTGATGGTGAAGATTTGGGTGCAAATTTTTGCTAATAAAGGTTTTCTACCATGACATGTGCTCTGCTTCTTCATTTTCATTGCTGGTGTCATTTTTTTTTCAGTTATGTTATGTGTACATAATTATCAGTTAACAATATTTGTTTGAATTTTGGAACACACTCAAATAATCTTATAGTTCACATTGTCATTTTGAACAACTTGCATTTATAAATTGTTCATACAACTTTTGGGATAAACGAGTTGAATAACGATGATAATGTCTCAAAAAGTGTTCATAATTTTGACTCCTCTGGCTGCTTTTAAGACCATTAATCTTCTTTTTAGGCACAAAGATATTAAAATAGTTCTCAAAAGAATAACATCCCTCTTTATCTCTGCATTGATCCAGAATTTTGGGTTACAAAGTGTTTGCATAAATATGACATAACATAATATGGTTCCCAGATAACTTAAATTATTTTTATAGGATATAAAAACAGACTAAAGTAAAGCAATTAATTTTGCTTATTTTTTTTAATCAATATCTCACCAGTTTTGTTTAATCTTTTTGTTTAATTTTTTTTGAAACATTCTCATTTCCGGTAATTCTTTATCAATTTCAATTTTGCAACACTTAATTAATCAATGGCATGTGATACGATTGAATAAATTATAACTTAATCTACTTTTTAGTCATTAACTTTAATGTTAACTATTTTTCATCAAATATATCAATCTTTTTAAAGATACTTACTATTTTAAGTACATAGGATTTTTTTTTTACGTGGACATAATAGGATAGCTTAAGTAATGAAATTATTAATCCATTGAAATACGTTCTAATTTCTCCAAAAAGGGTTCCGTCGTTTCGGTGTCTTACTATCTTTTGTTAGTCCTTCACTATAGTGAGTTAATGCTGTAAATATAAAATACTAATCAACATTGTTAATGGGTTAAATATGTTTTTGGTACTTTAAATTTAAGTGAATTTTGGAATTAATTCATTTCAAAACTTTGGACCAATTTAGTTTTTCATATTTCGAAATATGTGAATTTAGTCTTTTTAATTAAATTTTGGTAGATTTATTTAATATTTCGTACGCATTTCAGGATTGTATTTGAGTTGTTTGTACTCTTTGACACATTTTTACTTTAATGTTAAGTCAAATACTATTATAAAACGCGTTTGAAATGTCAAATAAACTTAACAAAATTTGATTAAAAGAACTAAATTCATGTATTTTGAAAGATGACTAAATTAGTCCAAAATTTCGAAATAGACTAATTTCAAAATTAACTGAAAGTTAAGAGATAAAAACATATTTAACCCTTGTTAAGGTGACAATAAAAGTTTTCAAACTAAAATAATTATATTCTTTTACGCATAATTAGTCAAGTAATATATTATTTAATATGAATAAGATAATTATATATTAATTTTTATTTTTAATCACTTTATTTTCATATTATATTTTTTATTTGAAATAGTTATTATTTACTTAGAGCTTATCATTTATTTTAGAAATTGTAATACTGAACTATTATAATTTTTTTTCATATATCATAAACAAGAATTTTATCTCTAAAAATAATATATATATATATATATATATATATATATATATATATATATGTATGTATGTATGTATAATCAATCCTTATAACGTACTATAATTATACGTAATGTAAAAAAAAAAAAAAAAAACTAGTTAGCTTAAATATGCATCAAGTCTCTACAAATATTATCCTATTTTATTTTAGGTTCCGTAAATTTTTCGTTACTCACACACACAGTTGATTGATTGAACGAGATCATAGTCGCTTTAGCCTATTTACTACATACATGGAACGTTAACATAATTATTCATATTTAATAGAAATTTATATGTTACATCAAATTTAAACAAAAATCTACCTATAATCTGACTATAATTCATACAATAGTAATTAGGAACAAAACTAAACATAACATCCAATACCCTCACTTTTAAGAATTATACCTAAAAACCTAATTTATAACTCTAATTCCTCTAAAAAGTCTAAAAAAAGCAATTGAAGTATAAATATCATACCAAACCAAAGTAGAAATTCAAAGTCCTCTTAAATACAACTCAACAAGAAATTCAAGATATACAAAATTTAACATGTTTTATTTCATAATTTATTTTTAACCTCATTTGCAACCTACTAAATAAATAATAATATAACAATTACTAAGTATCATCATATAGGTTTCACATTATCATTCCTTTAAAAGTATAATATATAAAAACTAGGCTTTATTAATTTTAAATCCATAATAAATTTGACTATTTTTTGTCGAGTTCTTATAGAAAAAGTTATCATATTGAGTACTTAAAATTTATATATTAATTGTTTGATTTTATCATTGGTTGATATGACATAGTTATTACTTTGTATAGTCATTGTTTACATGTTTTTACTAAAATAAAAAATAAAAAATGACTTTTAATTAAATTTTAAATTTCATGAAAAGAAAAAGAATGTGTAAAATTATATATATGAAGCTTCTTGCACCTAATGGTTAGAATATAATTAGGTTTGACTTATGCAAATAAGAAGTAAGTTATACGCGCGGCTGTGGAAGAAAAGAAAAGAAAAACGTAACAATGGAAACGGTAAATGCTGAATATTATTAGATTGATAAAGATGCACCGGAAATGACGGTGGATATATTAATAATATGTTCCCAAAAAAATACTTTTAAATTTTAAACTATTTTTAATACATTAATTAATCTGCCTCAAATACGTAAGTCCAGTATCCACCTAACAAAAAGTATATTTAATTCTGCACCTAAATTTCACTAATTCATTACGCAACCATTCATGGATATTCACCAATTAGTAAAAACAAGTAAGAAAAGTTACTAATTCAATGTAGTTCTTCTTCTAAAGTGAATGAGGTAAAATAAGTTATTTAGATTTTAATTGTTGATGAAAAATAAAAAATTGAAAATTAATTATCAAATATTTACCGATAATTATTATTTTTTAAAGCATAATCTCACTGTAAAAGAAACAAAACCTAGTAATGACTTTTAGAAGTATACCAACTTGTATACTTTTACAAGTCTATCATACTTGGCTTTCGCTCACGTTAACTAAATTTAATAAGAAATATAAATTACCTTGTTTAATTAGATTACAATTAATACTAAAAGTAATTTATTAAAGTTAATGTCACAACAAAAGAGAAAATAATAATGGTCTCTTTTACTCAGGTGTGACATAAACTAGATCAATAGTTAAATGGAATTAAAAAAGGAAATTGAAAAAAAAAATTCAGTTTTTTTTTTCATACACTCAGTCTAGAATTATGTCTTTGGGAAGAATACTAAAAATAAGAGTGCGTTTGAGTTGTGCATAAAGAATATTACATTTTTTTTTGGTTATTTTTTGTTCTTTTATAATCATAAATAATTGTCAAGCATTTAGTAAGTAGCATTTTTGAAATTGATAGAAAAAGGTTAACTACTCTACTCTGAGAAATGGTCAAGAAAGAAATGTATTGCATAATTATTAATAAGTCAAATTATTTTATATTTATATTAAATTGAGTGACGTAGAAAGCATTTTATTTAACACTCTCTTACTAGTGCAATATTTTCTTTTCTTAATTTTTCTTTTAAAAGTATAACGTTATAAACAAAATTCACCAAATATATAATTTTAATAATTTAAAGTCAATAATAAAAAGTTGACGTTTTATCTTAAGCTAAAACATGCTAAAATTAAAACATTTATAATAAAAATGGAAAGTCTTCTGCAAAACCAAATATATCAAAATCTCAGACCCGTGGCGTATCAATAAATGCAACTATTTATGTAATTTACGATTTTTTTTTATAATTTCTGCAATTTTCACTATATTATTTATTTGAAATATAAACAATGTATAATCTCAGGAATGTCTGTGTCCTATCTCTATCTGTGACAAAACAGTAATAATAATGATAATTAATAATAAATGAAAACTGACTCCATTGTCCATGTTTTTCATCACCAAAGATCAACCTTATAGTCACAACTTTTAGAAACAATCTTCGCTTGCACCGTTAACTCGTTCACCGTCACGTCACAGTCCACCTTAACGGTAATCTTCCATGTCTTAACGGACCCCACTTTTATTTTCACAGGCGCCCTAATTCTAACGGTCAACGGCACTTTCCGTTTGGTCTGCGACTCCAACAACGACTTTCGGTCCTCGCTCCTAAGCTCGATTCCGTTATCCTTCAAAACCATCCCGAACACCGTCACGTTATTTGACGGCTGGTAAAACGCCGGTAGTGCGCCGTTACAGAGCCTCGCGTCGTTGTAAAATACTTCGGCGGAGCTATCCTTCAAATAATAGATTCCGATCTTGTCGTTAGGGTTATCGGCCTTGACGGTGACGTTGAACTGCGGCGAGATTGCCACATCGGACGACGGCGACGTGACGTTAATTCCTCTGATGGCGATGTTTTCGATGGTGTACTTCGGCGCCTCTGGACGGAAAACGAGATAGAAGATGCCGGCGGCGATCCCGAGAAGCACGATGAGAATGAAGAGGATTCCGATGAGCCAGCAGCAGCAGCAACAGCATCGGCTCCGGCGGTGCTTGCGGTGAGTGTATTGGTCGTAGCGGCGGGCGTTCTCCGCCGGAGGAACGCGGTAGACTTGATCCTTGGGTATCTTGATGACGTAGGTTCCAGGTGGAGGCACCGGCTTCTCCGACGGCGGTGGCCGCAGCGCCTGTGGAACGACGGAGGAGTCCTGAGGCGAAGCTGGTTGTGACTCGGCGGAAACGGGAGGCGAGTCGCGGGGGTGAACTCGATCAGCCATTGAGTGAGTCAGTGACGAGTTAATAAACTATCTCAGCAAACACGAATGCAATTGAAATGAAAATGAAACGAGAAGAACGAGTGAGTGATGCAGCGTTGTTTAGGCGCTTGTGTGTGACTGTATATGAAGCAAACGGTTTACGCGTGCAGTGGAATATCCACGCGGTTTAGAGAAATTAATATTATATAAAAAAGTAAAATTTATCTCATTATCAAAAAATATTAAATCGCGTTTAAATTCTTAAAAAGCATTATTAAAATTTTAGGAATAAATGACTAAAGTTAAAATAAAACTAAAAGATTAAAACGTCTCGTGTTTATAGTTTAAGAAAAAAGTATTAAAAGTCTTGTTAAAATTAATAACTCGAAACAGTTTTTTGTTTGCTAATGATGATGATAGTAAAAAAGAACACAGATCAGAATGCTGCATTGCACGTTGGAAACGCTAATAATTATTAATTTATTATTTAGATAACTCATAAATGAATAGCTATGTATTTTTCAAAAATGTCGAAAAATTATTCAAACCGTGAGCGGTGATTATTAAATAGAGTTTTTAATTGTGATATATTTTTGTTAAAAAAAATGAACATGATGCAGAATTTAAATTCTAACAAATGGCATCAATTCGAAAGAAGTTATGCTTTGAATAGTGAATGTCTTATTTTACTATTTATTAGTATTTTTAAATAAAATTTATAAAAATATGCATGTGTTTATTGCTTAGAATTTATTTTAATCATACGAAATATAAGTTTTTGGACATAAAAAGCAATTTAAATTAAGATTGGTATGGGGTACAGTGCATGTGTGATGAATGACAGTTGGCAAGTTTAGACGAAATAAAAAGGAAAAGGTGTGTTTGGATGTTCCATTTGGATGGCAAAGGTTGTTTAGTGGGATTCTTTTGGGTACTTGCTAGTTGGCGCTTTGCCACACGCGGTTTTGTTTTTTCTTATGTATCCACCAAACTAAACCCTTTCTCAATGTTTTTCCTTAATGTGTACGCATTATGAATCTGCACCAAATTTATGTGCTTTATAAGTTTAATAAAGATTAAATTAGTCAATTTTAAATAAAATTGTGATTAAATTGAATAATAATAATAAATATAGAGATAAAATTGAATATAAAATATTAACTTTGACATGTGATACCTTACTAAATTAATAAGTGAATATTTTAAAAAAAAAATTAAAACAAATTTAAAAAATAATTCAAAAATAATAATAAAAAATTCAAAAAAATCACGAAGTGACACATGGTCGTTACTGTTCATGGTCGTTAATGATTTAAACGATATTAGCAAAAAATGACCTAATTGAATAAAATTGACGAAAATTTAGACCTAATTGAACACAAAACTAAAATTATGACTTATCTTACAAAACTTGACGAAATTTGGAATAAAAAGGTATTTTAACCTTTTATTTATTTTCCATTTGCTTGAAATGCTTTGTAGGTCCATTCCTTTTACACATAATTTACAATAAATAATTTTTTATTACTGTTTTTACCATTTCTTCATGACTTATACTTTAATTTTTAATCATCATCTTTATAATAATATTTATGAAATAAGTGAACATTTTAATTCTGATTAGAATCATCTACAATAATTATATAAAATAATTAAAAGAATAAAATGTTTTTATTTTTAGATGAGTTAACCCACTTCAATTTTATTTTTTACTTATCAAAATCAAATTTAGATGACTTATTTTTAACTTTTGGCAAGCATATTAAAAAATATTTTTTTTTTCAAAAAATATCATGTATTTCAAATTAATTACTCAATTAGAAAAATGCTTTTGATGAGTAAGTTCATTGACACCTAGAGCTCGGTGTGTATAATCCACAATATAAAAACTGAGAAAAAAAAATTAATCTCTTACAAAATAAAATTAATTTTCGTTGTGCATTTGTTCCAGATAGACAAAACTGTTTTTCTTAAATTTATTGCTATGTTGTCATCTTTGCATATTACATCCAACTAAATTGTTTTCAGTAACGACAATTATTACCATCAATGTGACGTTAATTATTAAAATAAATGTAAGTGACTGTTTCTTTAGGATTAGAAGATTTAAAGGTTACTAAGAAAGATAATTACGTTTTTAAATTAAATTTTAACATTTATAAATATAAAATTAAATATATTTATTTTGAGTTTTTAAAATATAAATATATATATATATATATATATATATATCATAATTTTTTTTTATATATTAGACATATAACTTTTTTACCTTAATGTTATTGATGAACCTCGTAAAATCATTTTTAACCGTAAATCTCTTTTGTATGATGTACATAATTAATCATTGGTCATATTAACGAACAAGGAAATCAAGCCTCTTTCGATGAATGTTTATAAGAAAATTAAAATGAAATGTTTAATTTTCTATTTATAAGAAAATGAAATGTACATAATTAATCATTGGTCAAATTACGTACATTTTCATAATCATAATCAAACACAAAAGGAAGAAAATTTAGTGTGAGTTTGGATCACAGCATTATGACAAAATGGTGAATTAACGTCTTCTAGCATTATCAATTATTACACAGAACAGTACAGCAAAAATCATCAATATACACAACCTGAAATTGAAGGGTTGAAAAAAATGAATGTCCTTTGACAAAGAATTTCGTTTCATATCCTCACTTGTTTGTTATAATGCCTGTTGTTGAATGCTGTCATCAAGGGACAAAAATTCAACAAAATTGAAAACCAACTTGAACAAATTCAACAAAATGATGATGACGATGATGTTAGTGGTTAAGGCTACGATATGATCAGCAACTCTACCTTATTATTGCTGATAGATCATCAGAGACAGTTTTCATGTCAGGTCTATCAGATGCTGGAAGGATGCATCTAAGAGCCACCTTTAGCATTTCATCAAGAATTTTTGAGTGTTTTTCCCCATTATGCTTCTCCACTAGAAACCTATCAAAGCACTGGCTTGAACGGTCTTGTTCAGCCAAAAACCTCACCCAATCAGTGAGGTCAACCACCCCTGGAATCCCAGATACTATTTCTCCAGAATTTCTTCCTGTTATGAGCTCTAACAAGACCACTCCAAATGCATACACATCACTTGTCAAGGAAGGGCATGGCTTGCTTGACCTAGCAAACTCCGGCGGCCGGTAGCCGAGTGCACCGGCATTCAGAACTTGCTCGGTAGTACCTGCAGCAGTGAGTATCCTGTGCAGGCTGTAGTCTGTGAGGAGAACATTTTTGTTGGGAGTTTCTAGCAAAATGTTTGTGGATTTGAGATTGCCATGAGGTATGGCTTTCTCATCATGTAAGAAATGTAGACATAGTGCCACCTCTATAGCCACTCTCAGCCTTTCATCTAGAGTTAAAGGATGGAGATTTGTTTTATCTACTTCTGCATAAAAGTAAAACAAGAAAGAGTTAAACAAACTGGGAAAGGCTAGGTTTAATGCTGCAATCAAAATATGAAGCTATGAGCTTACCATGGAGATAAATGTCAAGAGATTGTGCATTCATGAAATTTGATATGATGAGTTTCTCATGTTCCTTTGGTCCCAGATAGTAACCCTGAACAGAAACCAGGTTTGGATGCTTGATGGTCCCAAGTTTCTTTATTTCCCGAGCCAAATCCTTTTTTCCTTTGGTTATTCCTTCTCTTAGCCATTTGACAGCCAATGCATGACCAGAGTCAAGTGTTGCTTTGTAAAGTGTTCCATGACAGCTCCTGCCAATAACTTCTGCTGGAGCACATGAAAGTTCTTCCGCAGTTAGTACCAAGGACCCATCAAATATATGCAAGTCTCCAACCAGTTTATCTGGAGATGATACTTGGAGGGAACCAGGATTCTCAAACTGGTGGCTTTTAGAAGATGAAGGATTTGAAGGTGACAAAATAGACATTGGGGAATACATTCCTTCCTCGGTTTTACCTAATTCACTACGGCCAAGACTCATAGGATTCTCTCCCACTGGATGAATGTTTCTTGCAGCATCAGAAGAGCCCCTTTGAGATGGTGGTAATGCTTCCAAATTTCTGTAAACTGCCTCTATATTTGATGTGAAATTACCCTCTTGAGTGATACCTCTAGCTTCATTTTGTTTTGAAGTCCTTTCTTTTTCATGATGAACCTTATAGTAAATTATTATGCCCACAAAAGCCATCACAAAAGCACCGGCAACCAAACATGCAATCAGGACAATCCTAGTGGCAGACCTTCTATGTAACCGATGTTCCCTCAAACCTAGGTTGGAAGCATCTTTTGGTGATGATTGCGAATGAGGAAACACCAGCATAGTATTTCCTGGATGAAATGCTGATTCAGGAAAATGCTTTAAGTTTTCAGGTACCACACCAGAAAAATTATTGAAGGACACATTTAATGCTCTCAACTCATCTGGAAGGTCATCAGGAATATTACCATCCAATTTGTTGTTGCATAAATTGAGATATACCAAATTGTGAAGCCTACTCATATTTGAAGGAAGAGGCCCACTCAAGTTGTTGTTTGAAAGATCAAGAAACACCAGACTAATATTTTCAGTAGAAACCAATGGAGTATTTGGAGGTTGAAATTGAATAGGAATTGATCCAGAAAACTTGTTGTTGGAGAGATTAAGATTAATCAATTTGGTTGAGTAAAAAAAGCTTGGTAGGAGGAACCCAGAAAGCTGGTTGAGGCTAAGATCAATCTCCTTCAGTTCTGGAAATGTTCCCAAAATTGGTGGGAGAAAGCCCTCTAACAAGTTATTGGATGCCTTAAGTTCAGTTAACCTTAAAAACTGAGAAGTTTCGTTTGCAAGCATTCCAATTAATGTGTTGGTACTTAACTGAACAACTTCCACATAGTTACCCCAATATCCAATCCTTGAGAAATTACCTGATAGTGTGTTATTACTAAAATCTATGACAGCACAGTGGCCTACCCTGAGAGGTAAGGGGCCAGACAACTTGTTTGAAGATAAATTAAGCTTCCTCAGAGTCACCGAGGTAATAATTCCAATGGGACCTACAGAGAAAGTTTAAGTTGTGATCAAAAGGGTAAGCAGAAACTCATTGAATAAGACGTTAGGAAGAGGATATGAAAATTATTTTATTTATTCCACAGAAGAACAATCCCCAAAGATACTTGAAAAGGGCACTAGAAAGATAGTTGCAGTTTCATATTTCAGTAACTAAACAGAAGCCTGACATGGGTTATTGGCAGTAGTTTTTAACAACCAAATCTTCATTTATGAATAAATTAGCATAACTGATAGCAACACAATGGGAGCAGACAACCAGTTCAATTGCATCTTACAGGTTTACAAACTATACATTTATATAAAAAATGCAAAAGCTTTAACCTTAAAGAAAGAAGACAGATACAATTTACACAGAAAACATAGATGGTACCTTGAAGCTTGTTTTGACTAAGATCCAGTTCGGATAACATCATTGAACTTTCCTTCAATAGAGCTTCTGGCAGCAAACCAGTGAGCTGGTTGAATGCAAGTCGAAGTATCCGAAGAGATACCACAAAAGTAAAGGAAGGTATATTACCCTCTAACTGATTATTACTAGCATCAAAAACCTCTAAATTGTCAAGGTATGGCATACCATCATGAGCAAATAACTCACCACTCAAGGAATTATGGCTAACATTTAAATATTGAATTGAGGAGAGAAAAGATTCATCCGCAAGTCCCAAGTCCAGTGCACCAGAGAACCTGTTGCTGCTTAAGTCAATATATAGTACACTTCCCATCTGATAAAAGATATGCATAATATCCCCAGAAAAGTTATTCATGTGCAAATCTACATACTTCAACTTCCCAAGTTTGTGAAACTCTATAGTAAGAGTGCCTCCAAGTTCATTAGAAGAAAGATTCAGATACACTAACTTCCGCAACTGAACAAAGTTAGAGAGTAACGGTCCATTAAACTTGTTGAGGGACAAATCAAGATATTCAAGTGATTCCATTGTAGTAGCATGTGAGAGTTCTCCAGTGAAGTGGTTGTTCACAGCTGACAAATTGCGAAGCATTGCAAGGCCACTAATTGCATGGAAATTAAAGTCACCAACCAAACCAGCATTGTCCAGAGTGATTGATATAACACTGCCTTTACTGCACCATATTCCATACCAGTTCCTTGGACAGCCATCAGAATCTAAAGACTTGGGATTCCAGGAACTAAAAACTAATCCAGAAGGGTCATTCTGAATGCTTTTCTTAAATTCAAGGAGAGCATCAATATCTGAATTCCCCAATGCAATGGCCACCAACAACAATAGCATCAACCAGATAGCCAGCATGCCTTTCCTTGTAGCTCCTACTCCAACTATATGAGAGAATGTGCCACTGGAAGTGAGAGCAAAGGGGCCAGTGTAAACAAAAATTTGAAGGCAAAAGATTAATTTTAGAGAACCTTATTCTATAATATGTAACGCACATTGAAAATCACTTCTTGTTACTACAATTACGAATCTCAGGTGAAAAAGAGAGAAAGAAAAACCTTAAATGCATCACTAACAATAATGTAAGAATTATTAGACAAGTAACTTTTTCTTCTTGCTGCACAGTCATAATCCCCGCCCAACAAAAAAGGAAAAGAAAAAAGGTAAACAATGATGCATTCTTACCTCGTAATTCACAAGAAGTAAAGTTGAGTAATGAAGCATATACGCGTAACAGAAGCAACAATTGCTAACCAAGATGAGTAGAAGAACAAATTCAGAAGAAGGGAACCCCAGTAAGTTTCTGCAATGGTTCTGAGAAAATGAGGTTATAAATCTGAAGAAGGGGGTGAGTGGGGTGAAATGCAATGTGGCAAAGCAATGATTGAGGAAAAGTTATGATTTTGAGAGAAGGGTAGAAGCAGAATAGAATGTGGAAGAAGAAGAATGAGGAAAACATTAACTGAGAAACATGGTAGGTAGGTTGCTGTTTTATCATGTCATGATTAACAAAATCATATACAGAAAAATTGTATCTAACAGATATTATTCTTCCTTTTTTTTATAACTTTTTCAGTAATCATTATTTATTTTTCTCACATTGCTTTAAATAAGAAGAAAAGTGAATTCAGTAGAACAGAAGAAGAAGAAGAAAAAAGTGATATAAAAGTATAATTTTTGAGTGAGAAAAGGTTTGTTGTGTGTGAGACAAGGTGTGTTTTTGTCTCTGATACAAATGTAGTATGAGACATCGTTAGCTGCACCTTTGACTCTATGATGTGTTTGGTTTTGTTCCGAAGAATCACATTAATGCGAAAATCATGTGAAATTTCATAGAAAAAATAAGTAATTATACGTGTTATTACTCAAGTACATCACAATCACAATCACTTTTAACCACAACTTTCTAAGCATCCAATGCAAAAGCGCGTCTTGTCATTTTCAGCGCTAACTATTTTGTGTCCCACGTTTTATCAAAAGAAAAAAAAAACAAAAACAAAATTGTATTATCCCATTCTCACTGTTCTTTTATTTAATCATAGAAAACCTGCTTATTAAACCTCACTATTTTTAATATCTTTTATAACACATTTCTTAAAAAATCACGGTCAAATAAAAATGAAATAAAATTATAATATATATAAGTAAATAAAATATCATCTCATAAATTAATTTTAGATTTAAATATATCTTTATCTATTATTACCAAAGTAAAATACAACTTTGGTTTGAATATCGATATTTCAATTATTAGAATGAAGTACAAAATTTGTATCTTTTATTATAATTAAAACTATGCATTTTGTTTGGAATGTTATAATTTAAATACAAAAAAATCATTGTGTTAATGTATTTATGAATATTATGTAAAAGTTTATCTAAACATAGCTTAATTAAGTACTTGATGAATGTTTGTTCCTTGAGAACATATATGTTTCATGTTTACAATTTCGAAGAATTATTCGAGGACTTTATTATTTAAAGATTAATTTGGATTGGGTGATTTGTTAACAGATAGAGGGGGAGAAAAAGTATAAATATGATGCAAGAAATCGTGTTCATAAAAAATAAGGAAAAAGAAAAACCTGGAAGAAGTAAGAAAATGAATTAAAATAAGATATAGAACTCTTTTTATTATTTTAACAAACTATTTTAAGTGATTTTTCATAAATTACTTAGAGCATCTTCATTTAACGAGTTCCTTAATTTGATAAACTTAAATATTAAAAAATTACTATATTATACACCCGATTCCTTTATTTAAGAAAAAATTATTGTTTAAAAGACAATTTTGTTATAGTAAAAGCATACATTTTTAAATAAATCTAAATAAATTCACAGAAAACAAATATTTGAAACGTGATTAAGTAAAATAATGTATATAATAATATTTTTTGTTACGAAAGTATGAGTTTTCTAATACCTTTTAAAACTTTAATGTGTTTTTAAAAATTGCATGTTACTGACAAAATATTTAGGAAACTCTTGCTGAAAAGAATAAAAATATTAAAATTTATATTATAATACTTTTAGCAAAATATTTTCTTTTATATCTTTTGGCCTATTTTTTAGGTGGCTCCCACCACATTGGAAAAGTCAAATGTGCAATAATTTATTTGTATATTATACTATTTTCTTTCTTTATTTCGAGCAGAAGCATTTAAAGGATTTATTATCTGTACTCATAAACCTCAACTTTTTTCTAGTTTTAAGTATACATTTTATCAATTACTTTCTATTTCATTAAATATTTAATTTAGTTTTAAATTTTGAATGTGAAGAAATTTAAATTTAAATATTAACTATTTGATTTGGATTACTTCATACTAAACAACCTTTCTTATTTTCCAATCGTAGATCGAATATATGAAAAAATTATTGATTTTTACAATAATATATGAAAAGATAAATTTTGTAATAAATAAATATTTTTAAACGAACTAGATCTCGAGGAAATAGAGAAGAAACATATAGTCAACGATCTACTTGACCTCTCTTCTGGCACCACAATCGAGACAATTAATTTTTTAGGGTAAATCCCAAAATTCTTCATGGGCTTTCGGCCCAATTTCTTTATCTTGCAATCAGCCCAATCCTAGTTAATAATAAAACAAAAAGAAAAAGGGGAAATATTATCCGTATGAAACAATTTGTCGTTACTATAATGAAAAAAGGAATATATAAAAATTAAAACAATTTTGGTTGTAGTTTTTATTTGATTGTAAAAAAATCAAAATCAAAACATTTATATTGTGGTTTTTGTAAAAAAAAAAAAAATTCAAATAAAAAATAAAGATATTAATACCTTTGAAGAGATCTAAAACATGTTATCCGTTATTGTTCACCTAAAAGTAATACTATGTTAAATGCCCTGCACTTCCACACGTTTTGAAAAATATTTTCTCTAAAGAAAAAAACTTTTGGCTCCTATACCACACGTGTGAACATTGAAAAAAAGAATAAAAATGAAAAGTGACACTTAGGCAATATAAAAAATAGTAAAAAAATTGAGTTAATATATCATTTTTCTTACTTATATATACTATCCAAGGTTTAACTAAATGAAAGATCAATAATTAAACAGATATAAGTTAAATTACATACATCCTTAAGTGATTGACACTGACATATTATGCAGACGAACATTTATAACTTTTGATAATCTAACTTTTATTATTTTTAGTTTAACTTTTTAGGAATAACTCAGAAGTTAACTTTATCTCGGAATGAATTCTAAATATAGAAAAAAGGCATAACATTTTTAGTACATGAATTCTAAATGATTTTTTTTATCAAATTATTCATAAATATTATTATATAATGTGAAGGAAATATTATTGTATTTCTTTTAGTTTAAACGTATAAGTTACTGTTCCGGGCCAACCAACGCCCACTATAGCCCAAAATTTCAATTAAATTGGCCCATGAAATATAGAGTTCAGCAGCCTGCAAGTCTGGGGAGCTTATTTCTACTGCACCTCCAAAAAAATTTAAATTTCCTATAATACTCCTCCGAACCTTTTGACTTTTAAACGGTAAAATTCTTTCATATTTTGAAATCCGGTAAAATTCTTAACCGGCTTTCAAAATCCGGTAAAATCCTTAACCGGCTTTCGAAATCCGGTAAATAGTGTCAAAAAAATTTGAAAATCCGGTGCATAGTGTCAAAAAAATTTGAAATTGTGAATCGGCATTTGAAATCCGGTTAAGTGATTTAACATAATTCAAATTTCATTTTCATTGTATACCGGTATTCAAAGTCCGGTTATTGAATTGTCTACCAGCATTCGAAGTCCGGTTGAACCTTTAACGAAATTCTAAATCAATTTTTTTTTTAAAACAACATTCATAGTACAGTTGGTGATTTTAATTTTCTTATTTTCTTATTTGATTTTTTATAAGATTTAACTTCAATTGTTTTATAATTTATGTATTAATTATTTAATTTTAAATTATTTATATTTTATATAAGTACATTAAATAAATTTTTATTAATTTAATTTTTGTAGTTATTTTTACTTTATTAATTTTTAATTAATAGTGATAAATTTTTATTTAAAATATTTGCCGTTAT
>Ga0099822_1000607_pt1 | contig 35169 bp, 20 predicted proteins | sample CowpeawhiteBW_FD_76839 | JGI IMG/M metagenome (GOLD analysis project Ga0099822, IMG submission 76839) | Root nodule microbial communities of legume samples collected from California USA - Cow pea white BW | ecosystem: Host-associated > Plants > Roots > Nodule | place: USA: California | collected... | reverse complement strand
TTTTTTTTTAATTTATTCTCTATTTTTATTATTATTATATTTTTTTTTTTTTTTATTTTTTTATTCACAAATTTAATTTTTTTATAAATAATATATATATATATATATATATATATATATATATATATATATTTAAATTGACATTATTATTAATTATTTTTGAAATTCAATTATAAATTGAATACAATTCTTGGATTCAAATGTTAAATAAAATATAACTATTTAAAATATTATTAAAATATAATTATTAAATGTTTTAAAAGTATATATTAACATTTGTAAAATTGACATTCAAATCTAAAATATCTAATATTTTTATTGCATTTTAGATATTAAATTAAAATAATTTTTTTATATTTAAATGTTAATTTTATAAATATTAGTTTATTTTTCTAATATATTTTTAATATTTGAAATATTTTTAAATATCAATTTTAAAAGTATCAATATTTTAGAATATAAATATTAGAAAGAAAACATTTAATATTTATATTCTTATAATATTTTAAATAATTGTATTTTTATTTAACAATTAAATATAAGAATTTTATTCAATTTATAAATAAATTCAATAATTTATAATTGAATTTAAAAAAATAATTAATAAAAATGTCAATTTAAAAAAAAAATATTAGTATAATTTTTAAAAAATGGTATTAAATTTGGTGTCAATTTGAAATAGACAAAATTGATTCATTTTAACCAAAATTGGAATGAAAATGAACAAAAAAAATGAATATAGGGACTAAATTGAACAAAAATAACGATTATAGGAACAAAATTGATAAAAAAAATAATACAACCACAAACTAACACCTGGCACCGACATTGACACATGACACATTATGACTTGACACGTGGACAATTGTTTTAAAATTAAAAAATTGAAAAAAAAACAAGAGTTGACACGTGGCATGTACTGATAAACAACGTTGACTACCTAGACACAGTTAGTAAAAAGGACCAAATTGACCCAAATTTAACAAAAATAAGAATCTAATTGAACACAAAACGAGAATGAAGATAAAATTGAATAAAAGCAATGAAAATAGAGATTAAATATATATTTAAGCCTATACTAAATTAAATTAAAATTAAAAGTTTATATATATTTTGTTAGATTAAATTTAATTTAAACTAAAATTTAATTTTTATATTTTTTTTAATTTTATCTTAAAAATTTATAATATATATATTTTTTAAATATCACACGGTTATCCATGATAATATGCAAATATTTTTTAAACAAATATCCAATTAATGGATAAATATTTTTAGGATTAAATATGTTTTTGGTCTCTTCATTTCCAGTAAATTTTGGAATTAGTCCATTTTGAAACTTTGAACCAATTTAGTCCTTTATCGTTTGAAATTAGTATATTTAATCCTTCTAATCATTTTTTTTATTTTTTTTAATACAAATATTGGTTAAATATATTTTTAGTCTCTTAAATATCAACCTAATCCATTGTCAGATCAGATCATATAACATTATGTAAATTTTTACCATCTTATGTAGCCACCGGCGTATCAGATCATCAACAATAATAACTGAACTACGTGGAAATTTGAAAATATTAAAATGATAATAAAATTGTCAACGTAAAAATATCTAATAATAAAAAGTCATTAGTGCATTCTGTTGTATTAATGTATTTTAACGATAATACAAAATGTCACCTTCTAATTTAAATATCAACATGTTGTCATGTAAAGTCTTCATTCTCAGGCGATTTAAATATTTATCTACAGTAGTTTGATATTAATTAGCCAAAATGTTCGGTCCCTAATAATTGTTACGATATACTTTGTATAGTTTGTATTATGAAATATAAAGTATATTAATAACACAAACTATATCCTAACCTTAATTGACATAAAATTTTACTCATTTGAAGGAAATATTATACACAATCATAGATCACAATAAGTATTTTTATCACATTAGATCATGTCAATCATGTCGAAAGCGCACGGCATTGCTATCAAGCATGCTTACAGTGATCATTTCATCTTTTACTTTTGTGCAGGATATGAAACTCATAAGAAAAACAACATTAAACCCTCGTCCTCCTCCAACTGGAAGATGTTTTTGGTACCATGTCGTCACACAAACTAATATTTCATAGCTTACAAGACAGTTTCAAACATGACAAAATACTCATAAGCCTCAAACCTCGCCCCACTTTCCACCCCTAAAAAAAATCAAACAAATAAGCCCCATTCGAAAATCTTTTGTACATAACAAATACTGGATTCTCCAGTTTCAATGAACCCAAACCCATGGATGAATGAGAAAATCTAGAAAAAATAATTACTGCAAACAAATGGATAAATTTCAAAGCGAAGCACCCGTGTAATTTCTAACGTCAAAGATACCAGTTATTTTGCTTGGCTTTCTCTAACGAAAGTAACATCCTCAGTTACAGTTGATGATGAAAGAAGGTGCTTTTCTTGCTCCTCATCTATTTCTGTTGACTCGCGGGGTGTGGCAGGTGAAAGAGATTCAACAAATTCATCTTCTGCAAACATTCGTAAAGACAGACAGCAAAAAAGGATGCAGATATCATTAGTAAGATGGAAATTTAGTACATGCATCATCTGTAATACATGTTGACTCGGAAGACAAAAAGAACATGAGATATACACACCTGAGCATTCATGGTATTCAGGTAGCTGTTTAACACTTGTTACTTGGAGACTTTCAGGAAGTAGACAACTGCATAAAGCACCTACAATTTTTACCAGAGGCTGGACTTAGGACTATGCTTATTGTATTTGAGGAGGAAAATGACATAAAATGTATAGAACAGAACTAGAAGAGAAAATCGATGCGTTCGATTATTACTCTCTGTTGATGAAATTACAATAGCAGATATCCAGCTAAAAGCAACTGATGTTTGATATTTTCGAAGTAGTTTTCTTTGCCAAGAATAACTTGAAAAAGCTGATGGAGTGAAGTTTAAAATTTATACATTGGCAAAACATGATATCATTGTCAGATTATATTCTAGACAACTGGCTTGAACTCGATTCTAATATTTTGTTATGCATAATAGAGCCTATAACTTGATGTTTCAAGACAGTATTTTCTCTCCTTGTCTATTTCAAGCATGTGTTCAGAAATATGTGAGTCCTATAATGGGCCTAAACTTTGTATGATGGGTTGGGTTGATAGAAGCATGATGTTACAAGTGTATCCCTGAAGAGATGAAAAGAGACCAGAAAGCAACTACCATCTAGTTCACAATAAGAATTCAGAAGACAAATACAGAAGAAAAATGATAATCACGCATCAAAGTGTAAAAAATAAGCTTACAAGGAATTTCCTAGTACGGTTTTACCTAGCTTTGCAAGCCGATTCACCCAACCTGGGATTTGTTTCCCAGTCAATCTATTGGAGAGATCCTCTGTAAAATGATTGCAGTTCTTAGTTATAAGGTGATAGGTATCTCCATGATACTCAGCAGCCATGTTTTCAATAAATGTACGAAACTCAGAAGCACTCATATTAGTTTGACCCAAAGTGATGGAACATCTATATATGAATCCAGGGCACTTCCTTGGCTCCACTTCAAAAACTCCACTTGCTGGGAAATCATGGGCTCCAAATCCATACTCCTTACCATGCACTGTTTCAGAATAAAAGAAACAAAGCAAGACAAAAAGCTTTAGAGCATTAGATATACAAATCAAAACAAGAGTTACAACAGCATGAATGACAAAAGACTTCTTCTGGGGTATCTTCAGAACAATTCTGACAAAATAATGATTGTTTCCAAAAATCATACAAAAATGAAATGTTTGAGAACTCAAAAGCTATTAATAAAGAGTAGTGTATCAAAAGGATCAAAATGAGTAAGTTTAAATATTCTAATTTTCGTTTTATTTATTTTATTGAAAACAGATTCTAAATCAACCAGGAAAACCACTTCTAGATGCATGAAACCTCTTATACACACAACATACAACATATCCAGAAAGGACTCTAATATGATATAATGATTTTGATGATAGCAAGGTCTGTATTGCAACTGAAGATGTATGCACGTTAGCTTACATTTGACAGTGATATTGTAACTTTTATTTCTGGAAAATTAGGGAAGAACGAATTGATTTCATTGCATTAACTCCGAACATATACATAAGAGGAGTTGTATTCTATTTTTGGAAATAAAATCTCTCTATTCCACTCTAGAATCCCTTAATTCATGGGACTTTCCTAATCTACAAAATGAAGAGATTACAAGAATATTAAGCTATTTTATCAAACAAACTGGTTTTCGACAAACCAGCTTATAAGTTGGTCGACAAGCCTATAAGTCACTACTAGAGTAGCTTGCCAACCACACTCATAGTTTTACAGTAGCTTTCCAAACACACTCATACTTTTACATCCTCTTGCAAACGGTAAAATACGATTTAGAGTACATGGGTTACTCTGGTTTTAAGTCTTTGGACACAATAACGTGGATTAGGAGAGCCAGACATGAAGATTGCAAATATACAAAATCTGCCACCATAAGCATAAGATCAAAGAAATTGAGCTGCATTTGAGCTATTTTAAGTTCAATAGATGTTTCAGTTCTCCAACTTGTTAGCCTTACTCCAGCCAACCAACCTCTGTCATATTGTAAAATAAATACTGTTGGTACTGTTTCTGAATTCAAAGTCATTACTGAACATCATAACGTCATTTGTCTTTCTCATTCCAGACATGTAATCTGGATTATTTATGATTGTTGCTGTCGATGTGTGAAATACTTGGGAAGCTTGAATCTAGGGTTTCCCGAATGGTAAGAGCTTCCTTTGGTTTTTTGTAGGAAAAAAAAAAAACGTAGGTAATGTTAAACTGTATAGTTTAAGGAAATTTGTAGAGTTTTTATAGACTCAATTTTTATTTACTTAATAAAAAATACTAAAAATCTATTAATGACTTGAATGAACAACATAATACTCTTAACACAAATATAATACAGTGTTTCACATTTATAATAAAGTCAAGTAGCAAACAACAATACTAAGATTTGATAATGTAATAGGACTACGAGAGATCAAATTATATAAATGTCGTAATCATGTATAAATTCATAAAAACATAAGTTAGTAGAGTAAAAAGATTTCAAAATCTAGCTAATCTTTTCAAATCATTTTGAGCCCTTAATTAAAAACATTGTGACTATGGAGTTAGTGAGAGGGAAAAATTATATGTGATTTGGAACTTGGTACTGGAACCTAGTGTTTGTGCGGCAAAAGTTATATGTAATTCCAAGACACTGTCACTAGTCTATCTAGAAAAGAGTTTTCCAATGAGATAACTTATTTTCTCTATTTAAAATAGTAAGAATATAAGAGTTAACTTGGAAGTAAGAGAATCCTAACTGCAATAACTTGATTGTAAAAATGTTTATTGATTATGGTGGAAAAAAATTACCAGTTTAGCAGCAGAAAGGATGCAGAACTATTAATCATAATATCACCTTCTCACTATTAAACTACTCAATATTTTTTGTCTTACTAAGCATATCTTTTACCCCTTTGGATTAAAACTAGTTTCCCTCACAGTGTTTCGCTTATATTGATTATCTAAAAGAAAGTTGTGAAAATTTAGTTTCCATTAACTAATATTATCTAAAAGAATTTCTTCATCTCTTATCCCATTAAAAAATTTACCTCAACTTACCTTACTGAGTTTAGTTTATAACCATTGAATTGACATGTTTGTTTTTCGCACTTATGAAGTTAGCTCTCGAATTCAATATCTGAGAAGCCACAAGCTGGTAAGGTGTTGTTAATCACACATTATTCAGTAACTCAGGGTTATACTCATCTCTCTGCTCTCTCAATTTATGGAGAAAAGTTGCAAACAAGCACTCAAATAAAACATACATGATATCACAGAATCGTGAATTAGGAGCCTTCTCAAAGCAATACAGAGATAGAAAAATTGAAATAGAAAAACTGTACACTAAATCAGATCTGGTACAAACATAAAAGCTAGTTAAAAAAGTTAAAGGAAACAGAGAGAGACCTTCAATGCCAGAATGAAATATGCCAAATCCAAACCAGTAGACGTAATTATTGACAGGGGTGAGATCGTAGACATTCAAACGCACGAGTGTGTTGATTTTGCTGTTGCTAAGTTGGTCATCGCATTGTGAGGTGGAAATGGACTTCGAGGCATTCTCCACACCCATATTGTAGCAGCAATCTGAAAATTACCGAACCCAACACAAACAGGACAACCTTACAAATGAAATTACCAAAAGAGGAAAGTAGTTACAAAGGGAAACACTCATTCCATGGACATGGAGCGAGAAGAAGAAATCATACAACACAGATCCATGACCACGACATACCACGCTGAAGCGACCAATCTTATGAAAACATTAGACTTCGAGTTGATTGAGATAAGCGGTTGGTTACTTTTGAGTCAAAAGACGTGTTTGGCTCTCTCTGCTATTGTTGGGTTGAGACAACTCTTTTTGTTTTTTTTTTTTTTTTTCTCCGTGGAGTTCCACCCTTTCAGTTTCCTCAATTTTATTCCCTGTCTGTTGCTCTGCACAAGACCAGTTGTTGGTCTGAATTTTAGTTTACTGTACAAGTAAAATTAATTTAATCCAAACAATTATACAGAATTATTTTGTTACTAAAATAAAATTTTAAAAAAGTAATTGGACATATAAATCTAGAACTAATTTATGTTTTTTGAATTTTTAAGAATCAAATATCCTTTTATTTTTAAAACTAAATTCACTCAAATGTATACTTAGTTTATATATTTTATATTTATATTTATATTTGTATACTATTTTTTTTTTTAATTTCATTCTCTTTATAAACTTATTTGAGGACTAATGCTATTGTCTAACCGTTGGGAGGAAATTTTTTTATAAAAAGAGTAATTGTAATTGTATTTCTATGTTTCCAAAATAAAAAGAAAGTAAGAGAATTATCAGGAAAATATTATAAAAGAATTTAAAACTGTGTTTAAATTAAACTAATCAGCATCTTATATATATATATAGTTTAAAATCAACTTAAATTATGATGTAATATTATTCTAGTAAGATTATATGTAATAAAATATTAAATTATAAAAGTAAACCATATATTACTTACATAATGATGTATCTTAAATAACAGGCATTATATTTTATAAAAAAAAATTGTCGTATGAAAAAATGTCAGATTATATCCATATTCTTTCCTAAAAGTTTATCAAAAATTTATTTTATTCTAGAATTTATAAAAATTTTACATAATCGTATTGTTCGGGATGGATTTGGATTCCATTTTTAAGAGATTTAGGAACTAATACTAATTTTTTTCTACATTGTTAAAGAAGAAAAAGGTAAACAAATTATTAATACAAATATATTATTTGTAGAAACGAGAGGACCATTCATTATAATAACATGCTAATGAACTAAAAAAATATTTAAAGTAAAGAAGACCAAATATATTATATAATTTATTTAGTTTTAATATTTTGAAAATATTTTTTCATCAATCTCTAGTTGATAATAATTAGGAAAACTTTTATACACTTCTTATACTTTCAAAATGAATAAATATTAATGAGACATGAAACTAACCTACACACAAGTGATTAATAATACCTCTAACTCAAAATCTTAAAGTAATGAATTTATGGGTCTTCATCCTTATATGATGTTCAACTAACTCATTTCTACTAAATGTGAGACTTAGACTAACATTTTGGATTCTTAATAGTTCATGCTAGCATTTGAGTTATTTACATCGTTTGATATGTTTTTGTTTTAATGTTAGTTGAAAAATGTGTTTGATGAATAAAAAAATATAACATAATTAGATTAAAATAATTATATTCATTTTTAAAGTTTAAAGATCAATGTATCAAGGTATAAAACATAGACGAATCTCAGTTTCGTGTCAAAGTTAAAAGAGAATATGGATGTGTGTATGTGAGAGAGATTTGAAAAGTGATATTTTTAGTTAAAAATGGTTATATACCGATAAATATGTATTTGTGTTTTAAAATAAATGTTGATTATTTTTTACATGAACGAATAATGAATTTCGATATTAATACAAGGGATTAGTTAAAGGAGATGAGAGTGAAATTTTTACAACAAACTTAATAACGAAACATGTCATTATTTGTTTAAAGTTGGGAAAAAATATATAAGACCTAAAGGAACTTTCATGTACACTTCCTCAACGAAATCACCATGGAGAACCATGTCCTGTGCATTCATGTGGTGAACATGACATTTTTTTAATTATTACCATTGTCAAGAAGGTATGTATGGTCACCATTTGTGCCACTGGGGTTCGTCATAGTCTATTTCCTTTCTATGATGATATACAAATATAATATGTCTCACTATTTCCTATCTTTGATAATATACGAATATAACAAGTCTTGTTTTCAATCGATTTATGCTTTCATCTGAATAATGTTTTATTTTGTATACCCATTTACTTTTGAAAGCTTTCTTTTTGAGCAATCCATATTCCATGTCTCAGTCTCTTTAAAGTCTCTATTTCATTACAACACACCAATTAGAATCAATCCTATGCACAGTTAAAATTCTTAGGTTTTTTCCTTGTTGTTGCTACAAAATTTTGATGTTTGACAGAAAATTTTCATTATTTACAAAGTCACCCAAATTCTATTCTAGTAAAATTTATTATTTGTTGGGCTTATTATGCCCCCTTACGCTACATTATCATTCATTAATGTTTAGTTCTACGTTCAAAATTCAAAATGTATATACCTGGATGTGAGGGGTTGTGTTGAAAATCTCACGTCGACTAGAGATTATAAGTGAGTGTGAATCTCATTTTATCAAAATTGTAGGTCAAGTTAAAATTAAAATTCACTTCTTACGTTGATATCAAGATCCCAGAAAAATTCTAAGGAAAATTCAACCAATATTTTTAGAATCATAAGAGATTATGACGAGAAACAATGGTGGTTAGTCAGATGCTTTATCAAACTCAGGTAAGCCAATAGAAATATTTGGCATCACTCGAGCATAATTGCAATAATTTTTTCATATCTTAAATATTTTCAAAATCAAGGATTGTCTTCGTGAAAGGAATGCCATTCTTTAGGCTATTAACACGGGAGTGAAACATTATATGACAATTTAGTTTGACAAATGTTAAAAAATTATAAACATAATTGTTAGAATGGAAAATATGTCACTACTACGAAAGAGGACAATATGATTTTAGATGATAATTTGCAGTTTGATAATGTCATTCTTTTACCTCAATTAAGGAAACTTAATTTTTGTATCATAATTAATTAATATCTTTAATTGTATCATTGAATTTAATCATGAATGGTATGCATTGAATAGCTATAATGACAGTATCTCAATAATTTTAATATATCTTGTATGTATTTTGTCGTTGTTTAATAATATGGAAAAAAAATTGTTTATTTAATTATGGGGTTGAAGCCCATAATTGAGACTTAATATTTCATAGTACGAAAAATATACATTTTTTAATTATTTAATTAACATTTGAACTGGTATATGGATAGAAAGAAGTACAACTATAAGAATTTACAAAATACAAGAATGTACCCATTATTCAAAAAAGCAAAACAAAAAAAAAAAAATATCATTAAATATAAAGATATATTTTTACCTTAAAAACGAGATTGTACACAGTCAAATTGCGCCTCTCACCCTCTTACAATTTGTAGTGTAGATTTCTAAACATCACTTTATATCTCAGCTACATTTATCTAAATTAAAATCAAACCAATTTAAGATAAATAAATTATAACAAAAATTAATATATTTAATATTGCAGAAACACAATATTTCGAAAAACATATATCCTAAAACTTATATAATTTAGAATACATTATTGAATTATATAATTTAAAAACATATTTTAAATTATGTAATTAAAATATAATTTGAACCTGAAAGTGAATAATGTGTTCCACCTTCTAAAACGTAATTTTCGTCTTAATCAAACTTTGATTTCTAAATTAGAAATAGAAATTAGATTTTAATATGAAAAATATTAGACTTTCGAATTCTCGTCCCTGTCCTCACCTCATCTAATTCTCCGTTTGGGGGAGTCCCCGTGATTCCAACGGCAAAACCAACGCCGAAGCAGGAAAGAACGACAATAGAAGAAAGCATATACTAACCCTAAAAATAGCAATGGCGCAAAAAAGGCCTAAGCGGAAAGCGAAAACGTTCTTCTGATCATCCATTCCAACAGAACGATAAAATTGCACAAGGCCTCGGACCCACCAAGCGCGTCTGTACTGCCCCGATCGTCCCAATCTCCGAACATATTCGAGGAAGAAGAATTGAGAAGATTAACGGTATTCTTCGCAATTACGAATTCCATTATTTCATCGAATAAGCGTTTTTCTTCAATTTGGCCGTTGAAGAGTACGTGCAGTGCTACTCTGCTGCAACGACAGAGGATGATGTTGAAAACAGCAAAACGACATGTCGTCACGTGCCTCATCGATAAGTAAAACAAACTCCGGTTCGAAACGCAGTCGTTTTGCATTGACAATTATTATTTACTTGTCATAAACAGTGTGTATTTTCAGCACTTCGCGACTTGTGTGTTGTGGTGCGGATCAGTTGTTTGAGAAAAGGTGTAAGCATATTTATTAGAAGACAAGACATGAACCCTAGGCCACTGGCGCCATTGGTTAGGATGGCTGCAGTTATCTTCGGTGGAGTAGTCACTCTCAACTTGACTTCCACTGTTACCATTAAATTGCTTCGCTTTGCGTCTGAGAAGAAACGGGTAAGGATGAGTTCAACTTCATGACTTTATCCTATTCCTTTTTGGAAATAGATGTAATGGAACGTTTCGTGGCTTTATATGTAGGAAAAAGTTGCGTTGCCGTGTAGGGCTTGTAGAGGGAAGGGGTTTTATATATGCAAACTGTGCAATGGGAATGCCACCATAGCTTGGTCACCCATGTTCGACCCTATTGCAATTAACCCCTGCGTTTGTCCTACTTGCGAAGGAAACAGGTCTGCTTTCGTTTTGTTCTGCTTCATTTTATGCCTAGTTCGATATTCGATGGGGATTTCAAAATTGGGGTATGCTTTCGGAGAAAATGTTAGATGTGTAAGTTGTAGTTTTCTTAAATTCTAATACATGAATTCTACTGATGATAAGCACATAAATTAATAGAGGGAATTATCTTCATTGTGAGAGATGTAATGAAAATAATTTCTTCAATTTTTCTTTTGTCCAATCTCATTTCTTAGCCTTTCTCTTTTGCTCACAATTTTTTTTTATGGTTAATAGTGAGTAATCCATTATACCAATTATGTCAGAGTTAGAATCCTTATTTCTTTTGAAATTGGTGATTATTAGTTTGTTAAAAGATAGCTTCTCTTTTTAGTATTTTCTTAAATCATATTTAGATTCATAATTATATTTCACCTACTAGTATTTTATTAAATCATGTTTAGACCCATAATTATATTTCACATGAATCACAACAAACATGTATGATCACTTTTTTTTTATCATAGATACTCATTTTAATTTTAAAAATATGGTTAAATTTTAAAAAGATGTTAAATAAAAAAACGATTACTTAAAGATGAAATTAGCAATATAATTATTTTAATTTAAAAAACAGTTAGCCTACTAATATTGAAAAAAAAAATATGTATACCAGAAAGTGAATCCACCCTTTTATATAATGTTAGAAGTTATGATCTTTTGGACTGTTTGTAGTTTCCTAATGTTTCCTCTTAATTTTGTAGGGTTCAACGTTGTTTGAACTGTCTGGGAAAAGGTTATGACTGACTATTGTGAGATTGTGAGATGGATAGTGCTGCATTTATTTTGTTCCTTTATGTGATGGATGATGATTAAGCAAGTGACTTGATCAAGATTATTTTGAGTTCTGAGAGCTTCCACACAATTACCATTTTTCTGCTCTTCCCTGGTTCTGTAATAAATCTTGGCCTACAAAAATGTGGAAACATCGCAACCTTTTCTGTGGCTTGGCGGTGCTCCTTGGTGATGCTGACGGGATTTAAACTTAATTTGCCTGTAGAGTGGCTTTCATCACTAGCTTACAATTATAACTTTAAGTATATCATAATTTTTCATGTTTTTGTTTTTGTTATAGCTTACAGAAGTGGGTTGCTTTTTGTTTACACATCATGTCAGGTTAAGTTGTGTAAGAAAATAAAATTTCTAGTATGGACATGAAGTTGCAGTGAACAATAGTCTTTGAAGAAGTATAAGTTAAGGACCGGAAAAGTTGAACTCATAAATCTTAACAAGGCTGTCAGCCAATGCATTTTAGCAACGGAAGATATGACTTTAGGAGAGCATATATGTACTGAACAAGATTATTTTGTGAACCTCAATCCTTTGTTCTGGTAATGTACTCCTTATCATCAAAGAATTTGTAATTGCTTCTCCAGATGACCCCTAAGCCAAAATTTTCTCCTTCAGGAGCAGTTCATCCATTTTTGTTCTTATCCAAAACAGAGTTAGTAGACACTTAGTTTAATCCAATGTTCTATTGATTGCCTCTTGCTTAACATTTCCTCTGACTGTTCGAATTGGAGTTAAACAAATTTTCCACTCACAAAATACTCAAAGATTGTAGCATGTGGTACCATTCTTCTCAAACTTTTTATAATCACTCTTATGACTCTCAACCAAAATACTAGAGCTTTTCCCACTATCAATCAAAGCCCTAACAACAATCCTAGCATTTTTAACTGAAATTGTAATCTCAATTTGATTTCAACATATCCATAAGAATAATCTGCCGAGGAATCGTGTTATTCCTAATATTTGTACATTCGTAGCTATGGAGCACAGGCTTAAGCTAGTTAAGTAAAGGCGGTTCAACGTATTATTTTATACTTTTATATATATATATATATATATATATATATATTACTAAAATAGGATAATTGACATTTCTTAATCTTCATGTTTCAGCATTAAACTTCTAAGAAATATATCATTTGCTTTTATTTGGGAGTAACGCACTCATTCAAGATATGCCATACATTACTTAACTTTATAGAGAACATGTATCAAATATGAAAAAGGAGTAATGGTTATAATATAAAAGACATTTTAAAGGTATATAAAGGTCCATTTATAGCCAGGATCATAAAAGAATATGAGATTCTAACAACGTTATGACATGCTCAATTATCTATTGATCTATATGTTAGGCTCTTTGATTCATTGTTGTAACTCATCATATGTATTATATGTCTCCTTATCCATACCTAACTAGTGACTATGGTACACAATTATCATTGTTTACACATTACATGTGGATTAGTGCATTTCTCATAGTCGATACTGTAGTACATGCAACGATTTTTATGATAAAAAATTATAATCCGACTATTCGATATAACGATCTATTATATTGTGTTCTTAAACATCGTGATTCAATCATATCACATTTTAATTGGATATATATCTTTTTAAATTTTCACATGTATATTCATAATAAAACAGCGCATTAGGATGCCCTCAAAGATTTTGATTAATTGCACAGTTTATAAAATATAAAATATTTTAATAGATTTTCATTGTAAAAATAATATTCTTAGAAAACACATAATAATTTTATTTAATTTTTAAATTAAAATTGATTTTAAAAAAGTTATTAATTTTAAAATCAATATCAAACTGATATATAAACATCCAAAACTATTATTTTTCAAAAAACAAAAATGGATTTGAATTTTAAATCAAATCGGAATATTTAAATTTAAACTTATAAAGATCCAAAGTGATTTATTAGAAAATATAAATATAAATTCAATTTCAATCTAATTATTTAGATATAGATTCGATTTGAATTAATCCATCGAAAAGCATAGAAGCCGCTATCTTCAAGTAAGTAGTTGCATTCCTCCTATCATATTTCACTCACAATACCCCAAGAATAGTATTGTCTTTTCTTTGGTTTCACAGCAAATGAAAATTTTTATACTCCTGTATTCCTTTAACATATGTTATAGTCCAGTTTATTTTCACTTATGGCATCACAATAAAATTTGAAAATTCAAATGTATAAATAGATGTGAGAAAAAAAAAAAACTCAAGCATAAAAAAATTAACATTTTTCTCTTAATTTCAAAATAGCTATGTCCCCCTAAAAAAATATGACAACAGCAAATTAGTTGAGGTGTAGTGTACATAAATCAAGTTAAAATGGCAAACATATACAATGGTTGCGCACAAGTCCTCTCCTAGTTCTTGGACTTGAAGAGTGCAGGAAAAACATTTGATTCAACTTCATTGACCACTGCCACCACTGCACAAGCCTACCAAGTCGATGAGTGTTGCGTATAACAAATCAAGAGACAAGTGACCTAGGAATTTTCTATACTCAGATGCACCATCGGTGATGTTCATATGAAGCTTTTGCTCCTCGGCAAAACTGTCCTCCATGACCAACCACCAAGATATACACCCTTCACTATCTTCCGGATCAACACTTGCAACTAGGCCTAGTGTTTCACCCTGTTCTAGCTCAAAAGACAAGCATAAGAAGTCCCGATTTGCTTTTATCCCAACCATCAGAGCTTCCTGATATAACCAGTTAATAATTTGGCTCGCAACCTGCATGGTTTCAATTGTAGAAATAAACAACTTTTATTATTACAAGTATGACTCCATTGTGAGTCAGTTACATACATGCAGTTCTCCATTTAAAAGTCATTGCAAGGGCATCAAATTTACCTGCTGCAGAATAATCACTGGAAGATCAGCTAAGTTGCAGTTATATTTGTTTATTGAGTGGGTTTCCTCAATTTTTCCCTTGAACAGGCCTGCGACATTTGGAGAACCTTCCGCTTTAACATTGATACAATTGTCATTTACCACCGCCTTAATCCAAAACTGACGCTTGACAGCATTTTTCTCCAAACAATCTGATGTTTTAATTTGGCTACCACGAAGGATAGACTGGGGAACCTCCATGTACAGAGTCCACGATGAAGCCCGAGAATGCCACGTGGGATTAGAAATTAACTGCAGATATGGGACTTTGGATACCTGCAGGCATCAAAGACTTAACAAATGTCTATTTTTCAACCAGCTAAAATTTAATTTTGAAAAGAGTAATACCACGTTTTCCAGCTCCGCAAGAACTTTGGCTGAAAAGATCCTGTGAGACAAAGACATAAAAAAATGACCAAGAAGATTGGATCCACCATCCTTTGTCTCCTTTGCCTGAACCCCAGACAACCGACTTCCAGAGGAAATTAGTTTTTCACCGCCTTTTCCGAATATATGCTCATGAAAAATCTGCTGAATGTAAATTTCATAGCAGATGGAAAACAGCCCTTTCTTAGGGGCATTCTGCTTGGCTTCGCGCTTCATTCCGTCAGACGATTCTAGAGGTAACACTGCATTTTCTGAATTATTGGTGACTTCATTTTCAACAGTGGAATGTTCTTGACCATTGGCCACAAGTGCTAAGTACACAGAGGTTCCTTGACCTAAACTTAACTGTAAATAGTTTTCCCGTATTCCAGTCACACTAACACCCGTAACTGTGGTAAATGCTTCTCGATTCACCAAATCAAACACCTAAAAGAATAAGAGTCAAAAGCAACAAACCACCAACAGGAAATGGTCAAAGTATATAGGACAAACTAGCCTGGATACAGTAAAGCAACAATAATAATAATCAAAGAATTCGTTACCTGCTCATTGAAAATTGCTTCATGTACTTCGCGAAGGAGTGTATGTGTTTTCTTAACACACTCTTCATCAGATGAGGACTCTTTGCCAGTTTCACCCAAACTATGGTCAATTGAGAAACGAGACTTGTTTTGCTTGGAATTCCTCAGTATATCATCTGATTGTGCACCAACAAAATCAAATTGGAGAGAATGGCATAAATCAGGAGACATATTTATTGCCAGCATTCCAGCAGCATCATGATTGACTCGAACAGTGGACATAGACAATGACCGGATAATAGAAGCTTGATCGTATGAGTTATCAAAGAGATCAAAGGTGAAGCCTTCATTCCCTGGAACAATAGCTGCCTGACGTTGCCGTTTAACCTTCCAATTTTGCTGCAACCTGCCCATTTGTTAGGACATGTGATAGGTATGATGTGAGCTAAGTAAACAACCAAAGGAGAGTTTCTTTAATTCATTGGTGAAATGGACACAGGCAAGAACCAGCTTTTTAATAACATGTTCTCAAATATGTGCAAACATCAACCCATATAAATGAATATTAAAGTGAAAGTTAAGAATTGGAATTCACCTGATAAGGGCACCATAAAACCTAGCTTCCCGAGCAACCTGTTGTTCGAAAGCCTTGGCAGATTGCTTGAAGTATTTTCCAACTTGCTGCACATGGTAGAAAGCTTGTTCAAATATTTCATAACATACCACAGTAAAAGCTAAGAAAATTGTCACATAGGCAAGTTTTGAGAGACCCGAAACTAGCCACTAGTTGAGTTGTATTCTTTTTATTTAAGCAAATAAACTGGCCACAGTAAAAAGGGGAACTAATCTTGACTTATTATGAATAAAAATAAACATTAAAAAAAGTAGGATTTTTCTTTCAGAAAAAAAGAAGATAGAAGAATATTTACACGGTAACATTGCAGCTTGGTGGCTGCAGATACAGCCAGATCAGACAAAGCTTCATTTGGTAATAGTTTTGGTCTTGTCATGCTAGCCACTGTTACTGCATCATTTGCTTCCACCTAAGCACAATAATTTGAACAAAGCATATTTGTATTGTCAGCCTCTACCTAAATTACAGTCACACTGAAAACAACTATGCCAAAAGATCCCAAAATAAAATCTCAATCAGTATTCAAAACAAACTTGTCACCCAAAATTCACAAAACATGGTTATAAAGGGGAGATTTCCATTAACACCATATAAGGATGATGCCTCGTGATGAAACAATGATAATTAGTTGCTCTAGCGTTCTCAGTTGAAATTATAAAAGTTCTCAAACACTTGATTCCACTTTAAGAATGAAACTAACACCCTCTCCTATAAGCCACAAAACAAGCATTTTCTTCTAAAGAAAGTTCCATTAGAAGCAATCTCTCACCAGTGTCAAAAATTAAATACCCTCAAGCTTACTGCATTGTTTAAAACAGATACCCAGGGAGAAAATTAAACTTATAAGGGTTCCAAAAGAATAGAGAAAAACATAAATATCAGTTATTCAATGCAAAAGGCAACATGCACCACTCACGGTATTGATGAGATCAATGATGACAGAGAGCTCCTGATGTGCCAATTGCAAATTCTCTACCATGCTCTGCCATTGCCATGGTGTTGAGGTCTCCTTGGAGCTTTTCTTCTGCTTCTTCTTCTCCTCATCCTTCTCAATGGCCCAAGCAAAGTCAATTCGCCTGATTAGAGAGAGTCGCTTCTCTTCATAGTCCACATCTCTGCAATAAAATAGGGCCAATGTTCTCGTTCTTGTAAATTTTTTAAAGGGCATCATCATTAGCAAAATGTTTTCTCTTTAAAAACAATGAGGATCAAGAGGAAAGCATACGGTGGGAATCGTTCCATTCCATTTTCTTCAATGGAATCCAACCGCTTGATTGGTAGCTTATCCAGGGAGATTTGCAAGTCCATGTTGTCATCCATGTTCTCAGAAAACTCCACCAAATCCTATAACTGTTTATGCTGTAGCGTGAAAGTCTGGCTCAATAGTAAAACATTACTTACAGTCAAAGCACAACTCAGCATGAATTACATACTACTCTTCCAATATGCGCAGAAGACAGTAACCAACAAGACAATTAATTCCTTGTTGATGTAATACACATGACCTGTCTAGAAGAGTTTGTCCATATGCACCTATAGAAGAGAAAAATAAGAAAATTGAAATCAGTTTCTCCTTTAAGTTAAAATGAGTTTATGCGTAAGCTAATCTGTAAACACTCTCTTCTATAATTTCTCTAAACTTTTTTTATTTTTAACTTGTACACAAATTATTTTAGTTTATAGAGTAATTTCTTCTTATCTTCTTATTTTTCTCTCCTTATGAGAAAGTCGATACACACAGACTCCAGTTAGTTTAATCATACATAAAATAAACATAATAATGTGTGCATATATGAATAAGTAACAATAAATCGATCCAACTCAGGAAAAACACTTCCAGTGTACAGCTGTGTTGAGACAACATCATAACAAATAAAAATGCACACAAGAATACTTATAAGAAGTAAACAGTGAGCAGATGAAAGAACTCAAGCTTATAATATACAAATTGAACACAATTGAACATCAATGTAAAACTAATGGTATCTGGGCAAACAGTCCAAAAAAGATTGGAGTTAGGGAAAATGAGACCCAAGGACAATTGATCAGGTAAGACAAAAGCACGGATTTTAGTTTTTAGTTACCTGAGAAAAATAAGGTGCGACAGAAATGGAATCTTTGAGATTGTAGGAGGTAGTTGATGAGATTCAGGTCCTGGAGTTTTGAGTGTCACGCCACCACTCCTTCAACCGAGTCTTCACAAACACGAAAAGGAAAATATATATAATTCAAAAAACACAAATACAAAAGAAACAAAATCCCCAACAAACAAGAACCACAATCCCTAAAAGGAATTGCAATTCAGAATCCAAAATAAACGCCCAACAATCATAAAAGAAAAACAACAGAAGCACAAATCTTCACCCTACATAGGAGTGAAGCGGATGTCGAAACTAAGAATTAATGAGCAAAAATGCACACTCTGGGACGCCAAGGCATTCAGTTTGCAGAACTGGGTCTTGTAGGCAGAGGGGGAACCTAAGATGCAGCTATATAAAATATATTTTGCAGACATCCAAATTTATAAAAATGTTGTGCTAAAATATTATTCAGATAATATTTTATTTATTTTTCTTAATTATACTTTCAAGTTTTATTTCTATTAATTTCATCTGAATCTAGTTTTAATTTTTTTAATTTTAAACAAAAATTGTCTTTTACATTTAAAAATAACATTTTATTTCTCAAACCTGTTGTGCATGCCCTAGAAATAATACTTGATCCAACTCGTACAATTAGACATTGCTAAAAAGAAAACAGTAACAGTTAAAAAGTTATTGTTTTTAGAAAACATGACAGAGTGATTAAAATTAAAATAAATCAATAGTTCATGAATAAGTTTTTCCATATTTTTATTCCTTTTATATAAAATTAATGTGTGTTTTTAAATTATATTATTTTATACGTATCATTCATTATTATTGTCTTAAAAATTTTAGGTTAAGATTCATCATTAGTCCAATCAAACATCATTTAAAAAATAAATCAGTTTAGATGATATTATACTATTCTTAAATTATACATAATATTATAAAAATCGAAAATATTCAATGTAGAAATTTATTTATTTTATTATATCATACAAAATAAACAAATAAGTAAAAATATTATTATATTAACAAATTTAATGCTCGGAAAGTATTCAAAATTTCTGAGCCAATTTCAATCAAGTTGAGTGGTAATGATATCTCCAGTATATCCCAAAAAAATCTCCAGATTGATTCCATAGTGTTTAGTATTAGTATGAGAAATATTAATATTACTTGTTTATATAAAGATTTGAGTAATTCTACAATATTAAAGGGTTTTTTTTTTCTTGTTCCCTCATTTGAAATGTTCTACTTTCTATGTATTCACAATTTTAAAAATAGTATTTTGTTTTCTTATCTAAATAAATATGTCATCCAATAGTAATGTTCTTTCAGCAAATAATATAAGACAAATAAATGAATAATAAATAAACAAAATAATCTTTGATATTTTTAGCTATTTGTAATTTTTAATAGATATTTGATGAATTTTGATCAAAGTCCCTTTCCATGATATAAAACATAACATTGATTGTACAATTATTCAGAAATATCACCCTTAATACTTATTATCACATAGAGGGCAAAGATAAACAATTTATAGATATCCTTATTTATTTATTTTACTTGTAGGAGTACAAAAAATTAATGAAATGAGAAGAAGAAAAAAAATCAAATCTACTCATCCTTTTGTGTGTGTGTGTATATATATATAGAGAGTCAAACAAGCAGTGCATTTCCTGACAATGAAATTTAGTATTTTCCTTGAAATATTAATCTTGGCATCGAAACAGTAGGAGCATCACATTGTAGTCTTGTGAAATAAAATTGGTGGAGAGTTTCAAATCATGCTATCATCATGTTTTGAGAAGAATGATAATAAAAACATGTGTATTACAACAATTAGGAAACCTGTGTGTCCAAGATTGTGCATAAATAAAATTATTACATTTTATCCTTATTATAACTATTACTATGTCTTATTATAATTATTACTATGCGTGCTATCTTTATCTGAATCCTGGGAGAGTCAATCCAGAGATGAGGACGTGCTATCTTTATCTGAATCCTGGGAGAGTCAATACAGAGATGAGGACGACCCTGGAACCATAGCATTTGTGTTCAATTGCACTTATGCAAATGTACCCGTCTCTGGTGGTGAATCCAAGTCAGACAGATATAAAATAATTGGAAACAAGGATTGAAAGAAAAATTATTCTTCAGGACAACTCTTTCGTGAATTGACTAAAACTGTCGATAATTAAGTTCAGTGACACAAGAGGATAAGGCATCTTTCACTTGCATGTTATTGGTGTCCATATGAAGGGCATCTTCATATAGCCTTTTAGCCTGCTGTAGTAACTTCACCTTCTCTTTACTACTTCCTGGCCTTAATTGAGATCGCTGCTGCAATGCGACACCCCATCTAAACAAAGCTGCAATTCAACAGGTTAGCAGGACTTCTTTTCAATAACAAGAGGACCTTGGAAACACTTAAAAAGGGATAAATGAAAGAGAAAAATTGATAAGATCAATGCAGGAGAAGTGTTGGTATCCCGGAAATAACTTTTTCAGGTTTAAAAATTTCCATGATCACAATGTCATCAATCATTGCGAGCAATTAGCATGGAGTTTGTGTTAAACTGTGAGCGTATCTCAGGCTGCAGTGCTTGTGTATGTCATAAAAATATAATTTCCTATTCTTAATGCCGTTTTTCCAACATAGATTTTTTATGAAATTATTATTGAGCTAGATACATGCTTTTGACCTTAACAGTCCATAAAAGGCTATAAAATTTATGCAGAATCTTTGAACATAGTATTCTCTAGTTGCACCTGTACGTGAAATCATAAAATGGTAAGTTCAGAAATTTATAGACATAATACCATCTGGCGCATAAACATTGCCTTTTAACAGCATAGCATCGAACTTGTCAATTGCCGCCAGGAATACTCTTTCAGCCTCAAATGCAGCACCCTGTGATGTTTGAATATAAATTAAATTTGATTTGGAAACAGAACTTACAGCAAAGGTATGCATTAGCAAACTGGAAGAAGAATCATGTCAAGGAAACATTAAAGTCACAAAAGCTTTAATATTAAGTTAAACAAATTACCAATTTGAGAATCAATTTAGCAGCATTCTAACATGTATTCTAATGAGAAAAAAAACACCCTAACAAATTGAGGAACAGAAAAGGTAATTTAATGATGTCAAGAATAATGCTTACCGGACCAATGTCTGCTATCAATTGGCCTCTGAAAGAAAGAGCAAGACCCCAATTATACAGGGCTCTCACATCATTTGCATCAATTGACAACGCCAGCCTATACTTTCTGCCTGCCTGAACTAGTAGCTCTTCACACTCTTCACAAACATCAATAAGAAATGATGCAATATCTTCTTCACTAGTGATTTTATTCCTCAGTCCCTTCAATATTCTACCATGTTTTCCAGACGATGGTTGGATGCTGCCAGAAAGAAGACTTCTCAATTCACGACTAAACTTCAACTTTAATTCTCCATGAAGAAGGTAAGTGTTTCCTAACTGGCCTACAGCCAACAAACTCATGGGCTTCAAGGCCACAGCTTTGGATAGTATGTTTGCAGACCTGTATAGCATGATTTCAGCTTGCTCTTCATCCTGCCTGACTTTTATAAACTCTTTTGCTTGTTTTAAAAGATCTGTTGCTTCATCAAGATATCTATCGAACATCATATCATCTGAAATCTTTGCAGATGAAGCGGTATTGAATTCGTTCTCGTGTGCAGGCAAATCATCATCTGCAAGGTGGTGACGATCATCGTAATTCACTGTATCATCTTTATATTGGGACCTGTCAGAACCACCCTCCCTCAAGTCACGAGAAGACCTGAAAGTCTTTTGACCTTGGTTGAGAAGCTGCTCACGCGTAAAAGAGGACTCACTTTCCATGCGTTTCGTTCTGACATTAAAGCTCTCAGAGTCAAGCAGATTGTCATGGGATTCCCACATGTCTGTTATGCTGCTGGAATCCATCTTCAAAGAGAAGCTACGGTTATTTGTGAACCTCATTCCTTTGTTCCGGTAACTAGGCTCTTTATCGTCAAAGAATTTATTTTTGCTTCTCCGTATGTCCCCCCCTAAGCCAAAATTGTCTCCCTCGGGAGTAGTTCTTATTCTTCCACTTTTTTTCATATCCAAAACAGAGTTAGTAGACGAGCTTTGAGTAGGATCCAAATCCAACTCACGATTTCCCTTATGTTCATCAACAAAATTCAAAGCCCTGTCTTCTATAACAGGCACTGTACCATTTCCTCTAGTTTGATCCAATGTTCTATGCACCGCCTCTTGCTTAACATTTTCCCTGACTTTGGTCGAATTGGAACTAAACAAATTTTCCCCAAACAAACTGCTAAAAGCCTGCAACATCTGGTCCCCACCTTCTCCAACTTGTTTCTTTCTTTTACCACTCTTATGGTTCTCAACCAAAACACCACCAGAGTTTTCTTCATTGTCTATCAAATCCCCAAGTACATTCCTAGCATTCTTAAGTGAAACTTTAATCTTATCTGTGACTACAACATAACCATAAAAATCATTCACCCGAATCTTATTATTCCTAATAGCACTTTCTACTTCACTCTTCAAGTTACTGACCACAAGATCAAGCTCGTCAAAAAATTCCACCAAACTCCGCAATTTTTCTGAAGACAGCTTCGAATTCGAATTGTCCTCCTTTTCCCTCCTCTTACTCCCGCTCCCACTCGCCCTCACCTCACCGAAAGCTCCGTTTCGGAGAAACCCTACGGTGAAACCAACAGCAAAAACCAACGCGGAAGCAGGAAGAACGACAATAGAAGAAACCTTAACCCTAGAAATGGCCATCGCACAAACGAGGCCCAAGAGGAACACGAAAACGTTCTTCCTATCATCGATTCCAACAGAAACGAGAAAATTGCGAAAGGCGTGGGACTCACCAGGCGCGTCTGAACTGCCGAGATCGTCCCAACCTCCGTACATATTCGAGGAACACGATGAAGAAGCGCACCGAGCTCTCAAGGAAGAAAACGAAAACATGAGAGGCTTGGAGCCAAGGGTCCATTTCGCGCTCGAACTGTGAAGAAAAGTGGGTTCAACGGAAGGAACGCCAAAGGGAACAAGCGAACTGTGAGAGTTGAGGAGATTAACGGGATTCTTCGCAATTACGAATTTCATTATTTCATCGAATAGGCGTTTTTCTTCACTTTCACCGCTGAAGAATGCGTGCAGTGCTACTCTGCTGCGACAAGGGAGATGATGTTGAAAACATCAAAACGACATGTCGTTACATGCCCCAGCGAAAAGTAAAAAAAATATTCCAGCTTGAAACGCAACCGTTTTTGATGGACAATCATTATTTACTTACCATAAACGGTGTCTATTTTAGTACTTCCTGACTTGTGTTTTGTAGTGCGGATCAGTTGTTTCGGTGAGAAAAGGGGCCACTTATGCCATTCGTTATGTCCGAAGTTATTTTTTTTAGTAAATATTAGTTAGACGTTATTTTCTTATAATTTTCTTTAAGACTTTTTAGTTAATATTTGTAAGAAAATTATTTTATATCAATTAACATTGTTTTTTATTAACGTTGGACAAAATTATTTTTACTTTTAAGATATTGATGGTTGAAGATTTTGTCAACTATTTCATCAATGTTGATCGAAAACTTCTTCTAATTAACCTTAGTAAAAAGAATAATCATAAATAACATTAGTTAAAAGTTTTTCGATTAGAATAGAAAAAAAAAACTAATATTGACAGAAAACAATATATTTGTTGATCATAAAAATAATCATTGCAAATATCGATAAAAAGATGATTACGACATACTTAATTTAAAAAATGTAATTCACACTAGAAAAAATAGTTTTTTTCCGATATTAGCATACAAAACTAATTAATATTAAGTATGAAATAATAACGATCTAAAATAATATTCTAACAACTAAAATAACAAAAAGGTTTTTATCAACATTAATAAAAAAAAAAAACTTGATTGACATATGTCAAGAAGTAGTTATTTCAACAATACGTTTCGGTCTTAATAAATAAAGTTAATATTGTCAAAAAAACATAATTAAGATGAGGAAAATATATAAAGAAAAAATTATGAATTTGAAAATATGAAGAAATTTAAATTCTTATTTTTAGGTGAAATTTGGTATTAACTAACTTAAAGTAATTTAATCTCGACTTGAGCCGTGATTCAGATTGATTTTCAGTTTGGATGACTCGATTCGACATTCAACCTATGTAAACTTAGGTTGAATTTTGACCGGAGTTAATTAGGTTTCGTATCATGTTAGTTTGTCTCGACCATTAACCTAAACGATCCAACTTGACTGTTTCAAACTTAGGCACTAGTCAACCTGTCTAGACCTTTGTTTCGAGTCGGATAGTCTCGATCTTTGGTACATATTAGTCTGGGCTAGCTCATCTTGACTAGGAGGCAAAATGGGTTGGGATTGACCGATCGACCCCTCAGTATGTCCAAAATGGGATGTGCCTGTTTGAAAATTTCAACTCATCAACTCGTTTTACCTTAACTTGTGTATCTTATCAATTCGATGAGCCAAAATGCAAGCTAGCTCGTTAACGATATTATATTTTTTAAAGGTGTTAATATATACAATATTATAATTTAAATTACTAACACTTACAAATTAAGTTCCACTTATTTGTTATAATAGAGTAATTTAATATGTAAATGTAAGAATTATTTTAATTTTTCTAATTAAAAACATTAATTAATCAATTAAAAGTTTAGAAAATATTTTATATGATCAAATATGCTTTTAATATTCATTTGTATGTATATTCAAACAAAATTAAAAATAAAAAGTTTCAAAATTTTCAAAACAAATTGAACAAGTTAAAAGAATTTTTTTTTTTGAGAAAGTGACAGGCCAACCTGGCCCGACCTGTCAGCCTGTCATGTGTGGGGGCACGTTATCACTAGTGATCAATTTTTTTATCGATTATCTCGACCTAACATTTTTTTGACAAGTCGAATTGACCTGTTTTGCCACTCCTAGTCTTAATCGTTTGTCTTGACATTTTGCTCGAGTTGGCCTATGTCGACATTCAACCTGGGTGATCGCTCTTGATCTTCAGCCTTGGTCGACTGTTATATATCTTTGGCCTAGGTCAGTCCATCTTAACCTTTGGTCTATGTCAATCTTCTAAACCTTTGATTCTAGTTAACCCGTTTTAACCTTCGACCTAAGTCGACTTGTCTCGACCCTCTGTTTGGGTCAGTCTGTGACGACAGATAAGTGAATAGTTTACTTAAAATCACATATCATTTAGACATTTATCTTACATAATTTTAATATAAAAAGTAGTAAAAAAACCCTTTTACCCTTGACTATAGAATGAGGAGTAGAAAAATTATGAAAAGTGGCATTTTGATATATTTGTGCCGTTTTTGCAAGTAAAATGAAGGAAAATGAGAAGTTGGCGTTGAGCCCCAAAGATGACATTGAGCACCGTAGGATGGTTTGTTAAAGATTTAAATATGAGTTCTGCGGCTAAGCAGCAATATTGGCCTTTAGCCACACATGAAGAAACCTTCACTGCAAGGAAACCTCAAGCCTTGAATTGACATGTGGGCTTCAAGAGAAACCCACCTGGAAAGGAAAACTCCATTGATCACCAAGTTTGAAGATCAAGCATGGAAAAAAACTCATTTAAGAAGGAAACCTCATGGTTGACCAACACTTTCGGAGCTGAAATAATACACTATTTTTCTTATAAAAATAGAGCATGCAAACTGATTTATTTGTTCAATTTTAGATTCTTAGACATCTACTATAATATCTTTAAAGAGAATGGAAGGAAAGAAGTGACTCCTTATGCCTATTGTAAAGATCATCATGAGTAATACCTTCTTTCTATTTTCATTCCTACTTTAATCCAAACAAAAATAAAATATGTATAAATTAATTTGTAAAACTTTTTAAAATAAATTTTTTAATTTGTGGGCAAATAGTAATTTGAAGAAACACATTTAAACCCAAACTATATAGTTTATTGTATCATCCATAACCCCTTTTTATTGCTTTAAACTCAAACTCACATGAGGAAATAAAAATAGATATAGTATTAGTTTGGTTTGGAACCCATGAGCAGAAGCTGGCGTGCCCATTATGACATGTCCCAGACAACAACAAATGAAGATCGCATAAGATTGCCACTGCTGTTTTCCCGCTATATGCATCCGTACGTGTCCTTCTACCGTTCCTCCACTTTTCACTGAAATTCATGCTTCCCAATATTTTATACGCTTGCACAATTTTTTAATGCTATTAATTTTAGGTCCTGATTCTGAATTTCACTTCTGCTATTCTTCTTCTTCTTCTTTATATTCATTCTGGTATATGATTCATCACTTTGCACGGTTGCCAGATTGGCCACGCTTTGTTCAGTGTATGCACCAAATTATTAAAGGAATGGAACTCTGACTACTCTGCTGCCTCTCAGAGATGTTAAAGTTGGTTGTTTCTGCGTCCTCTTCCTTTGCAGTTATCCTCTCACCATTTCATGTCGTTAAATCTACCACAATCTGTCAATTCATTATCAATATTGCCGAGACTCATAGTGCCAGTGGCAGGTTTCTATGTAGAACTCAACAACAACCCCACTTCAGATCTTACACCATTAAATAAATCGACTCTCATTTGGACTTTTCTGCTCCTTTCCTTTTATGGCATCCTAATAAATGGGCTCCATACATAATCCACTTCAATATCCTGCTACAACAACGTTTATCACCATTAACCATAGTCAAATAACAAGACTTTTCTTTAAGTACTAACATAATCGTGAGTCTGAGTGTTAATTAGTTACTACACATTCTCCTTAATAAAAATTTGAAATTTATGCATTGTGAATAAAATAACATGATTAGAAGAAAAAACTCCCAGTGAGTTTAAACCCGGACGCTAATCGCTAATTAAACTGGTATAGTAACCAGTAATTTTATCTGTTTAGCTTTTCTTTTCTTTTCCTATTTCAAAGTTTTTGCCTTTTTTTTTCTCATCAAACTCTTTGTGGGTTGTTTTGCTTCATGCAAACAAGTAGACATCATAAAGGTGGGTCGTTGGAGGATAGCTGATGGCACTTTTTGAAGGTCCGGGGAGAAGAATGTTATGGAGCAAGTGATGGAGCTTCGAGTCTTCCTATATGTTTGCCTCTCTGCATCACTGCAATTTATGCTGGGTTGCTACCAGAATTGTGACCAAAAGTGTACGCGACAAGATCTTGCAGATAAAAAGGAGAGAAATGGAAAACAAAAAAAAACAAAAATTTATTAATGTACTTGCCGAGACACAGTTACACACACTAGAATGATTAGAATTATTGCCTCCATAAGCAACAATTCAAAGGGAATTCTGTAGAATCACAAGTGACACAATGCCATCAAACGAGAAACAAGATCTGGTTTGACATACATCCAATTCGGTTCCAATCAACCCATATCACGGTTGAATTTGTTTTGTTGTTCTTGTGATCCATGCATAATTATTAACCTAATAGGAAAAAGGAAAAATGACCGTTTGAGGGTCCACGGGATGAAGATAATGAAATGGATACGTGAGAACTAGTCAGACTACTTTGAGAAAGAAAGATGGGGGGATAAGCCTTTATTGACTGATGTATAAAGTTTGAAAAGTGAGGTACATGATGGTGCATTCGCAAAAATGCAATGAAGTGGGATTTACGAAGAGATAATAATGCAATGCAAACACGAGCGTTTAAGATGGACCATATATCATAGTTTTCACTTGAAGTGATTAACTTGTTACATTATGAAACAATATCAGATTGTGATGCACGAATGTTTCATCAAAACAGGTTCGATTCAAAATCAAATCCTTGAGCTAGAGCATTTCTAAGAATCATGATTAAGATGACATCATTGATCAGTCGTAGCAATGGTTGTAGTGCACCACTTTTTCCAAAGTATATATACGATATTTCGTATCTGTGAGGTGGGCGCGGGTGTGGACCAAAGTGAGTGGCCACCCCACACACCTGCAAAGGTAATATTGCTTCACATGCATCCCAAGGATACCATAAATTAAGATCAGTATGTTATACTATACTATACACTGTACCGTATGACTAATAATTACATACATTAATATACGGGCACACCTAAGCCAAAAATATTAATGTTACTTGTTCCCTTCCCATCCAATTTCAAAATGGGGTGGTGAATTCAATTCGCAGCACGGGTTCTTCGTGCATTCTCATTCCTCTGCAGTGATTTCGTTGCAGGGAGTAATAGGTGACAATTTATTGCTCTGTTTTGTTCAGTGAATTTTGTTTTATTTTCTGTGTTTCTTTTTCTTTAATATCACATGACATAACATTGGTTAGTTAATGCGAAGGAATACACATTTATATGATATATCCTTAAACAAGAGTTCGAGTCATCGGTTGATCAGACAAAAAGAAGCATCCATGGCAGAGTTTACGATGTCGTCTGCATGCTGCTTCAACTTTCTGCTTTGTTAGCAGAAAAGAAAACTAAAAGAAATAAAATGTTCTTGATTTGCGGTTGCACAAGCTTTAACACAAAGAGAGGGTGCTTTTGACCATCTACCTTTAAGATGTTTTTTCTATTATCGTTATTATTGAACGGTGATAAAAGAAAAAAAAAAAAGAAATTTTTGTCTTGGATTCAACTTATAATCTATTTGCAATCATCAATGCATCACAAACTTTCCTTTAATTCTATTTTTGGCCTCCGAAAAGGCACAGCATTTAAGATTGAGTTTGCTTATAAATTGACAAGTTTTTTATATACAAATTTTATATATTGAATTTTTTAAATTTTCAAAATAATAATTCCATTTTTATACACAGCTTTGTCATTTTGTCCAATAAGCGGATATGAAAGGAAACAATAATTGTTTCAACAAAACCAAAAGATACATTACCATGCATGGTTGGGTCACGAGTAAAATTTTCATTACCTACGATATAACTTTTCAACTGTGATTCGTGCAATTCGTAACTTAATATTTAAGTTACCTGTTAATTTCTAAATGTTTTCTAATTGATAGTTTTATATTCTTAATTTATTGTAAAAAAATAATTACTGGACGCTTATAGATGCAATTTGATTTATATATAGCAATTTTAGCATTCCAAAATGTGTGTATCCAATGTCCCAAACATTCATATGTGGAGACGTGGAAGTTAAACCAGGTTGCTGTTTCCAATTAATCACTTAGACATTTAAATTTAGTGGCATTCTATCTATTAAACTAACGTTTTTTTTTTACCAATATTAAACTAATGTTTGAGTTAGCCTTTTAAACTTTTTTCTTCGCTTTGAAAATACTCATATCGAACATAATAAAAATAAGAGTATTTCTTTTTTCTGATCAACAAAAGTCTTAAAACCATGATTTTTTTATGAGACCTAATTATTAAAGCAACTTCCAATTTTTCAAAACAAAAAGGGAAATTAAAATAAAACTTAACACACGTTACCTACAATGATATTGTCAATGATTTAATCATATACTTAACTCATTAATAAATACTCATTTAACGCCGTGCTTCATGCTGTCTTCTTGTGCATTATTGCTTCCACTTTCATAAATCTAAAACTTGGTTTCCAACAACATGAAAACTGTTTCAATACATAACATGTTTGTCACTATTGACTATAAATTTCAAAAACATTATTTGTTCTTATTTTCTCACCTTTTATCTAATCAAAGCATATTATTCATCAAAGTGTAGCATTTGTTTGTCCATTTTCACTCGTTAAATCAAACTATTACATTTCCAAGTAAATTAAATTATACTATTAGTTAACCCATCCAACCCACAAATTTCATATATTTTACATGAAATGATAATCATAAATACATTCGTTCAATTCATTTTTAGAATATCCAAAAAGACAACATTCACACTCATATTACTTATCCATTGTCTAATCTAAGGACGAAAAACCTACGCTGCCTTTTATAGTGAACAAGTCTTATCATATGTTAACATCTAATTCATATCAAATTTTATTATCACACTTTCATGGCTAATGCAGATAGGACATACAATTACATTTTATCATCAAAGTTCATTGCAAAAACATTTTTCAAAATTTCAACACATAATAATGTTATAATTTATATAATTTATACTATTTGTCAAGTAAATATATCTCATTTTGTTAATGTGTTCCAATACAAAATATATTCAAGTAAGAATATCATTTCATGTATTTGTTATTTCTTATCAAAATAAACACACATGTTGAGAATATTGAACATGAGAATAGATAAATTAATAGTGGATGATAGGACATGCATTTGATAAACTTTGATATCATCTAATAAAAGTGGACCTAAAGTCTAATTTAATATTATAAAATAATCCACTTAAATATATATATATATATATATATATATATATATATATATAATAATAATTTGATCATATATTTAACGATGTATGATTTTTAACCTATCCTCTCATATTGAGGACATTGAGAGTGAGAATAGGACAAACTTATCCTACAAATTCAGGTACACAAAATCATTAACTTTAATATGAGATTTTCACTCATATTTAACAATATTTCTACGTGAAATATTCAACATTAAAAATGTTAAAATGAATTAACTTAAAGATTGGTAAACTCAAACAAACCATCTCTCACTTTATGACGAGTATAAATTTCTCAACAAAATTGATCTATTACAGGTTAGTTAATTGATTTCCTTAAACATGTTTTATTCTCAAATCATGGAAGAATTCAAAATTCATATATAAAAATTACTTATAGGTTAATCCACCTCTAAATCGACTCGAACTTATTTAAGTTTATTTTTATCCATATTAAGAAAGTGTAATTTTTTAACTAAGCTGTCAAAACAAGTTAGGTTGGTCCATAAATTTATTTGGACACTTTTAACTTGAGCGATCTTTGTCCATTATAAAGAAAACACTTAACAGATACAAAACCATATATAAAAAATATAAGTATCTAAGTCACAATAAATTAAATTTAAACAGATAGTTTTTTATATAAATAAAAAATGAATTAATTTCATAAAATTTTTATTCATAGAATATAATTGAGCTTGGAATGAGTTATTATGAGGAGAAGTCTTAGAAGGAAAATTATGCGGACATAATCTTAATATATACTGAAACAAATAACATGATGCATAGAGCGACAGTAGATAATATAGTTTTTTAATACAAAAAAGAAAAGTGAGATTTTATTAAAGTTTAAGGTAACAGAACAGAATAATCGGTTTTGGAAATAAGTTTCGAGGGTGAACAAAAGGTAGTGGGTTCGTCAGCAGAAGGCCTGGTGCGTGAGCTAACATGCCTCAAACATAAACAACTTCTTCAAAAGCTTTAGTTGCTACACCTTTTGCTCCTCACATTTCATACAATTGATACCCTCTTCCCACCACTCCTTCACAACACAATATCTCATATCTCAACCATCAAATATTAATCCAATGCTTCCTCGCATCAAATCTAAGGATTCATTCACTCCCAAACATAGCCTATCACACAGAATATTAATATTTCAGGAATCTTCACTGTTCTTCTTTTGACATATTTTCTTCCTAGGATCAACATCTTCCGTCCTCTACCCTCTCATTCAGTAAAAAAGATTCCATTTCTATTTCCATACACATTCTCTCAATTTATAAACCCAAAAAATAACACATAAAATCGACAACTAAGATACTGTAACTTTCGTCGCTCAAATATTGGCTTTAATGGTTTCAGTGTAGGTTTTACTTAACATGCCATTCAATTAATTTAGTAAAAGCGACCTTTGTAAAATTCCTAATTGGTCGTTGTTCCACGTCACTATTTTCTGGTCTCGCATGTGCAAGGTACCACACCAAAGCCAACTTAAGCAATATAAAAACCCCACTTCATCACAAACCCACACACTTTCAAAAACTCTCACACGTACATGTTATGATACCCTGCACCCACCATGAATGCTCCTACCACCGTAACCGCCATCAACACCACACCGCCGAGTAGGGATGAACCCGACTACGACAGCAGCTCCTCCTCCATCACCGTGCCGGAATCCAGCCGGAGCTGGATGACCAACCTCAGCTTCGGCAGCCGGCGCCGCCGGAGCTCGGTCTCCGTGTGCTCCTCCACCCTGGAGAGTCCGCACGCGAGGCCCCACAAGGCGAACCAGGCTGCATGGGAGGTCATGCGGCGGCTCCGGCGGGACAAGGGGCAGGTGGGTCTGGAGCACTTCCGCCTGATGCGGCGGCTGGGGAGCGGCGACATCGGGAACGTGTACCTTTGCCAGATAAGGAACCCCGTGGTGGGGTTGCCGCAGTGCTTTTATGCGATGAAGGTGGTGGACAGAGAGGCACTTGCCATAAGGAAGAAGCTGCAGAGGGCGGAGATGGAGAAGGAGATTCTCGCCATGCTTGATCACCCCTTCTTGCCTACTTTGTACACTGAGTTTGACGCTTCTCATTACTCTTGCTTGGTCATGGAGTTCTGCCCCGGTGGCGACTTGTACGCTGCACGCCAACGCCAGCCCGGGAAGCGCTTTTCCATAACATCCACTAAGTAAGCACTTTTCCCATCTCCTTTCTTACCCTCTTTTTTAATCATGTTTCTCATACAAACTTTTTATTACTTCACTCATCACTAATCCAACTCTCTCTTCTCAATCATGCTTTTTAATTCCCGTGTAGAGAATCCGAAGCCTTATTATACCTTCTCTCCTTTACGAACGTTTCAACTTATTTTTAGAGAACCGGTGTTTATTCTTCTATCAACTTTTTAATATTGCATTTGAAAAATAAGTAATTATATCTGAGTACTCAACCACTAACAACTTTATATAGTAATATTTTAAGAGTTAATAAAACTTAAGAAGTGATTTATGGTTGAATGATGAATTATGATGAGGTGAGGTGTTAGTATGATGGTAATATTATATGGAAAACGCTACACAGGTTTTATGCGGCTGAGACGCTATTGGCATTAGAGTATCTTCACATGATGGGCATAGTGTACAGAGATTTGAAGCCAGAGAACGTGCTTGTGAGAGAGGATGGACACATTATGCTTTCAGATTTTGATCTTTCACTGAAATGTGACGTTGTTCCGAAGCTGTTAAGGAGTAAGACGAGAGTGGAACGCAGTATCAAGAGTACAAAGAGATCTGTGCCAGCCTGCACTGCCCCCATGCAGCCTGTGCTGTCATGTTTGTTGGCATCAAGCAAGAAAAAGAAAGCGACAGTGACAACAGTTATAAGAGAAAATGTTGAGGTGGAAGAGCTTGATCCGGAGCTGGTGGCTGAGCCTATTGATGCCAAGTCGAAGTCATTTGTGGGGACACACGAGTACTTGGCACCAGAAGTGATCTTGGGGCAAGGACATGGGAGTGCCGTGGACTGGTGGACGTTTGGGGTGTTCTTGTACGAGATGTTATACGGGAGAACACCCTTCAAAGGTGAAAATAATGAGAAAACCCTCGTCAACATTTTGAAGCAACCATTGGCTTTTCCCAGAATCGCTGTTAGCAGCAGCAAGGATTATGAAGAGATGGTGAAAGTTCAAGACCTTATAAGCAAGCTCTTGGTGAAGAATCCAAATAAGAGAATTGGAAGCTGTACGGGTTCTGTTGAGATCAAAAGGCATGAGTTCTTCAAGGGTGTAAATTGGGCCTTAATTAGATCCGTTAGGCCACCTGAAGTCCCCAGTGATATGAACAAAATTAGGAGTAGTAGGGTTTTGCTACCAAAACTAAGCAAAACAGAAAGGGATCAACCATATCAGCTTAGAACTCATCATTTTGAATACTTCTAACGCCAAAATATGTAAATATCTTAGCAAAAATAGGATTTCCCGCAAATATGTGTTTGCCATTAAAGAAATTAAGGGCTCTTTTCCCCTTGTTTTCTGTTTTTTTTTTCTTTTTTCTATGTACCGATGAGAGAAAGAATTAGAAAAAGTAGTATATGTATGACCAAGGCACTATGCATTGAACTCGCAGTTTATTTCTCATTATAATAATATTGATATGTCTCTACCAATAAAATTATCAGTAGTTGAGGATTTGTAGGTGTAAAAAAAGTGGGATCCCATAATTGTCCTAATGTGATTCTCATGAAAGCTTAAGAAGTCATGTGATGACAATAATTACACTTCTCATTGATGAGAAAATTGCAGGGAAGAAAAGATGAAAATCGCTTTATTCTAACAATACTTTATAACATTGTATACCTTTTTCTCGTATGGCTATTTTCACATCTGCGCATTCACATGTCCTTTTCACCGAACGAACAAAAGAAACAAAAAAGAAAACGTATTTTGGGGCTCTTTCTTTGTCATTGTTTTTTGCTAAAATATTGTAAAATTTAAATTGTGGTGATTATCTACTACCCTTTATAATAAACTAAGCCTCTTAATGCTTACTCGAGTTTTTATGATCATTGTTTTGGAGAGAGAGATGCAAATTTCTGAAATCAGGGGTAATGAATGTCTGAAATTAGTTAATAATATAAATAGAGGCGATTTGGGAATGTGTTGCTAACAGTAATGATGAGGTGAGAGGGGAATAAAAGGATTGTAGGCAGTGTGGACCATTTTGAATGCAGTGAAAAAATGACAGCAATAATTTGATCTTAACATTTAAACCAAAGAAAACCAATCAAAATTCAACAGGAATCCTTTTACCTAAAGTATCAATAAATCAAATACCTACTATGAGTCAGTGCATTATGGATGACAACCCAAACTTTGGTGCTCTCTTCCATGGCAGC
>Ga0099822_1000606_pt1 | contig 35172 bp, 19 predicted proteins | sample CowpeawhiteBW_FD_76839 | JGI IMG/M metagenome (GOLD analysis project Ga0099822, IMG submission 76839) | Root nodule microbial communities of legume samples collected from California USA - Cow pea white BW | ecosystem: Host-associated > Plants > Roots > Nodule | place: USA: California | collected... | reverse complement strand
TTACTTCTAAAAATCCTCAAAAATCTGTCTTTCAACACAATCAATGAACTCATTGCATTGACTCCATCCTTGGACTGACCTGAGTTGATCCTTATACTGCATTAGTAAAGGGTGATTAATTCAATTTGTTTGGGACAGTTTAGGCGACAAAATCTGTCTACCGGTATACGTGTTGAAATAGTCCTCAAATCCCGAAGGACACATTCTCCCTAACTTGAACGTACATGATTGAGTTCTTCTCATATACACGGTTTTGTGATTCTTCTTTTATATTTATTCGACCGTGAGTATCTAACTTAAGACGAGTTTTACACACTCTAAGTGACACATTTCAAATTACACAATTTTAAATGTCAAATTACTCATTTTAAATGCCAAATTACTTCAATAAATTATTAGAATACTTTTTGCAAGTTTTGGATTAAGAAAGTTTACGTATTAATCCGGAAAAAAAAGTTCAAAGAACACTTCAAAACCAAAAAAGAACTAACACTACCCACCTTCAAACTATAATGAATCTCACTTCAAATTGCTTATCAAAATCCACACAACGCCTCGTGAATGAACAACTACCCATAAACTTTGTAACCAAGAAGGAACAAAGTGGGCATTTTCAAATTGACGTAGGTGAAGTAAGGACTTGCGGGAATGCAAAATCCAATCCACCAATCCATGATATGTTATCCAATATAAACATTTTATAGAATCAAGTTACTATGTCATCGGTTTTTATCAATGCTGCACTTTACTCTTAAAGTTCAATACTCAATTTAGAGGATCCAGATCCATCGTTAGCCATTTGCTCATGTAACAAATCAACACAAGAAACCCAAGTCTTAAATGCATTCACACCCACTTCAAATTTTACTGAGATATAAACAAGAACTTCTCGCACTGATATGCAGTATATGAGAGAATGCATTACTGCCAAATTCTGAACAAGATTGCTTGGTGTTCTGAAAACCTGATAGCTATCTTCAACAACCTACTGTTTTGAAATCACTGATTTAAGAGACGTATTAGCATTGTTCAATTTTTACAGAAGCACACATCAGCTTTCACATTACTCAGTGTATTCCTGATGTTGCTTTCATAAGCCTTTTCAGGACAAGTTTATTCTATACACTTGTATGAGAAGCCAACATATATTCCCTTTCAACCGTTATTTTCAGTGAAATATTTTGCAGAGATTCTTTAAATGATGCAAAATGTGTGTACTAAGCAAATCTCACTCAAGTACATTCGTAACCTTTTACTTAGAAACAAAATTGAACTTTTTACGTTCCTAAAGTGTAAAGTACTAGATTCTGGAAAAACGATCACCGTTTCGTTCCTTATATTATAGTTTTCCTTTCTACGTGAAAGGTATTTTCATATCAAACACCGTGCAAGTACACTGTAATGCTTGTGCTCTTCTCTAAAACAAACGAACCAGATTTTGGGACTGAAACTATAGTTTGCAATAAAAAGTTTCAACATTTACCGTTCTTGTTGAGAAATTTGTGAAAATGGACACACTAAAAGAGTAATCCGAATATTCATTCAACTGATCAAGATCTATCACAACTGCTCAAAAACCTTATTTTGAGTTCATGATCAATTTTGATAATTTGGGCCGCACAAAAAGGTTTGTTAAGCTAATTGATCGTGATTATCTTTCAACAGAGAAAACTATTCACATTTCGCACGAAATTACATGAAACTTGATGATTGGGTACTCAATGAACTGATATTTTTTCCTTGACCCCTAAAATTAAGGAACTTAAGTGATGAAACCATAACCTCAGCGATCATTTACTTGTTTTAGGCGACTCATTCAGTCTAGAAAAAAAATGTTCTTTATTCTAAGAACTACACACGAATCAAAATCCAATACTAGAAGGCAAGTAGGGTTTACTCCATTCCCCCAAATTGCTCGAAAAGCACCACACCACAACACAACGCAGCTTCAATTAATTAAAATTAAGAGCAAAAGCCGGAAGAAAAAAGCAAAATTGGGAAGAACAGATGGTATATAATTTGATATAATCGAAAAGCTAGAAGTAGGTCTGACTTAAAGCATCGACAGTAGCAACAACATAAAGCCAAAATAGGATGCGAAAAGCATGAATAAAAGGCAAAAAGCAAAAACCTTGGTGTGATGACAGAGGAGGGATCAGTACCTCCTGTTGAAGGCAAAGGTGGGTTGGACAGGGACAGGGTCGACCTGGACAATGCCGGAGACGTCGTTGATTCCGAGGGAGTGGAGCATTTCCATGGTTTCCTTGTCGACCTCGATGTGGTCGGTGTTGATGGCGGAGACGTCGGGGACAAAGTCCATGCGGCGCTCACGCTCCTCCTCCTGCAGCTTGAGCGAGATGCCGCGAACAGGACCCTTCTGGATACGCTTCATGAGATGGGTGGAGAAACCTGCGATCTTGTTCCGAAGCCTCTTCGAGGGGATGATGGCTACTTCTTCTAGAAGCTTCTTGTTCGTGTGAAAGTCCAAGGTCATCCGAGAGTAGTAACGCTCGATCACTTGCCGTGAAGATTTCTTCACCGTCTTCGTTCTCACGCGCCCCATGCTGATTCTTCTTCTTCTTCTCTTCTTCTTCCTCCTCCTCTCTCTCTCTCTGCGGCTTCGCTTCTCTTCTCTCTTCTCTGGCCTTCTCTAACTGCTCCTTCAAACTTAGGTTTTCTTCATTTATCCCAATTACTTTGGGCCTCGCCTTTTCAAAATCCGAACTACACATCATTTTGTGGACTTTTGCTTCCTGCACCACCACATTTTCTTTTCACACCCACCAAGTTTCTAAAATTATAGCCTACTTTCCTTAAATGTGGTTTTTCAAATTACTGGATATAAATAGAATTTTAAAAATAAGATTTTCGGAACGAAATTTCTGAAACCTGTAAAATGCATTTCAGAACAAACTTTTCAATATTCATATAATATCTTTCCGAAATACACTAAATATGTTCTGAAAAAAAAAATGCACTTTTTTCGATGTTTTCTATCTTCTTCTTTCTTTATAACGATTTCCCTCTTTTCTTTTCTTTTTCTTTCTCTGTGACCACGATGGACTGATAAAAGGTATTTTAGTCATTTTCTGTTAATGTAAGGGTGCAGTTAGTAAGTTAGTAATTATGGAAATGTAGGACGCAATAGCCTATTTTGTTTCTTCACGTAACCCTTTTCATTCTTATGACACTCCCCTTACAATTTAAAAAAAAATGACTTTTATTTATTTTTTCTTAATATTTTTTGGACTAAACTTTTACAAATAATATAATTGATTATTGTAAGGTTAATAAATTAAAATTAATTATATGAGAAATGTACATTCTTTTCCTAAATTCTGCAATAGTTGATTAAGAGATTTGTTTTTTTTTTTTAAATAAATATAAATGATGAGGGTGTCACCAGAAATTATTAGTTGCAGAAAGAAATAGCTTTCTTTAATAATAATAAATAAAATAATGTATGGTGCTTTAGTTTTGTATATGATTTCATTTTGAAATATAACGTTTTATTTTTGTAAAATGAGATTAGCATTATTAAAATACAAACAAGAGCATTCTTGTAATAAGAGATTAGTACTACTAAAATACAAACAAACGAGATTAGAAAGTGCTTTCGGTATAATATTTTTACGGGTTAAATAAGTTTTTTTTTGTTATTTAACTTTCAGTGAAAATTTGAATTAGTCTCTCTTTTGAATTTTGGCCAAATTTAGTCTCAAATTTTATAAATACTTGAATTTAGTCATTTTAACCAATCTTTGATAAGTTTATTTGACATTTAAAATGTGTTTTATGATAGCATTTCAACTAACATTGAAGTGTGAACTTGTCAAATAGCATAAACAACTCAAATATTATAATGAAAACGTGTTTGAAACGTCAAATAAATATAATGAGATTTGGTTAAAAAACACTAAATTCACCTGTTTCTATAGTTGAGGACTAAATTAAACCAAAATTTCGATAAGTGACTAATTTTAATTTTTACTTAGTTAAGTGAAAAAAATTATATTTAATCTTATTTTTAATCATTAAATTAAAATTCTAGCACAGTTTTTGTTTATGAACAGTGGTGATTAAAATCTTCACTTATTTGTTATTATTTTGAAAATGTAAAATCAGAAAAAACACAGATTTAAATAATTAAAATTTTAAATACGAATACGAATTCCCAGCATGATTATTATTGCTTTAAAAATAATTTTCAAATACTCATCCAGAAAAAAATATATATAACCTTTTCTTTCACTGGTTTTTACACAGAATTCTTAAAAAGGATAAACTAACAAAAGAAAATATACTATTAGCCTTCTTGGTAAATTTAATATCAAGTAAACTGCAAAGTCAATTATTGTAAATTCAATTATGTTATTTGTCTTTAATTTGGAAATCTATATTCTATTACTTTTTATGGTGGAAGATGTTACATAAATTAAAGATAAAATAAATTTATAGTATATATTTATTTTACAAATTGATTTTTTATAATTAAATCAATTTTAAAATTTATTTCTTTATTATATTAAAAAAATTAAAAGAAATTATCCTAATAAAATTTTCCAACTTTAACCATATTTATAGCAAGTTCATGAAACTACAATCAATAATTTTATTTTTTATCATCCTCTTACTATAATCATCAAATAATTAATTAATTAGTAAAAGAAGAACAACAAATATATTTCCGAATAAAATAAAGACAACATATATATATAATGAGAGAAACATAAACTTGGTATTCAATAGTTAATCTTTACACAAAATACAAGACAACATCTTGTGCAAGAAAGTTTTGGATTGTGGTGGTGTGTGTGGGTTTGCACAATTAACAATTTGAGATCCATCGATTCTACTTTGCTTTGCTTTCTCACACTGATTCAAGAACGTTTGAAATGCAGTTTCACAGTATTTAACTGCTTCTGAAACAGTTAAATTGTGTGTTAGTTTGGGGTATGCACTCTTATTATGATTATGATCCCCATTTAAAGTTGCTGTCATGTATATCAGTTCTTCTTGAAATTCACTCAATTCTGCATCTTCTTCCGCACCAGCCTCTCGAAGTTTCATAGGCTCCGGCAATTTCACTGAAATTTTTAATACAAATACTCAAAATGAAAAAATAAAATACCTTTTGCATTATTTTAAATTCTTTTATTATTATTAGCCCTTTTGCTAATAAACACTAATATTAAAGTATAGTTTGAGTGACTGGATTTTGTTTTCTCAGTGAATGACACGAAGTGATTTGGTACCTCAATTTGTTGGTTAAGTTCAATTTGGTCCGTATAGTTTTAGTTTGTTCAATTTAGTACTTCAATTATCTAGAAAGATTCAATTTGGTTATCTCGGTTAAGTTGGAGTTAACACCGTGTCCATACAAGACACATGTGTCAAACAGTAAAATTTTTAATTTTTAAAAAAAAAATTAATTTTTTTTAATTTTTTTTTAATTTTTTTTACAAATTTATAAACTGTCACATGTCAGGTTACCGTTATGTCACGTGACAGTATTAAAATTTAGAGTACTAAATTGAACAAACAAAAAGTATGAAGACCAAATTGAACTTAACCAAAAAATTGGGGTACCAAAATCAGTAATTATACCAAATAAATAATATTAATATAACAAAATTTAAATTTAATTTACCTTAAAGAACAACTTAAAAAACAAAAGATTGTTTTTATATATGAATTATAAAATGGTATTATTTTGAGTTGATATTGATAAATAAAAGAAAAATAAATATCTGACCTGGACAATCAGTACGTGGAGTGGTGAGAGATAAGAGATTTTCGAATGTTCCAGCCCATGCATCACGCTTTGTCAAGAACTCAGGAAGATTGAACATTTTCTTCACAGTTGCTGGTATTGATGAATGTTCATACTGTGATGTTGGGAATGGCCCAGAAGGTTCGTGCAACACTGTATACAATACACATGTTTAAATTTTTAATCCATTTTGGGAACTAAAAATAAGGTCACGTAAATTTGAGTGATTGTTCTCTCTCTCATGTTTTATATACTTAATTCAAAATTGCCAAACAAAATTTAACTTTTAATTTGGTAAAATTGTAAGAATGATAAAGTAGTTTAGAGGTTAAATAAAAGGGAAGGAAAAGAAAGATAGTTTAATTAAAAAGAAAAAGAATAATTTACACAAATATTTAAAATACCAATTTTAGTGACTCAAAATAATTAATTATTAAAAATTGATCTCTAAATATATTTTTTATTAACCCTAAAATTAATATATAAATAATAGTTTTCTTATCTTTAACATATTTTGTGACATGATAAAAATTTTAAGATCATGTATATAAATGTTGGATAAATATATTTTGGTCTATTTTTTTTAACACAATTTTAACTTACTACTCCGATCATCTTTTAATTATTTTATTCTTTTTAATCATACAATATAATGATTTAAAAATGATTAGAATGATGAGTTAATAGTGAGTCAAAAAAAAATTGGTCGAAATATAAATATCCGGAAATATTATACCTTTTCCTGACTCAATCCAAGGAGAAATAATGATGGTAGGAACCCTAACACCAAGTCTATCAAACTGGAAGTTGAATGGTTGAGGACCTGCAATGTCATCTGGGTTTGGAACTCCATCCACAGGTGTTGGCACATGATCATAGAACCCTCCATGTTCATCGTACGTTATCACAAACAATATTTCATTCCATTGAGGACTTCTTCTCAGTGTCTCATACACTTCTTTCACAAACCTTTGTCCCTCTGCGACATCATGCGATGGATGGTCATCGTTTGCAGGCTGTGATAGCAAATCAAAATATCTTTGCTCAATCACCACGTAGTTTGGCAATTTCCCTTCTTCACAATGCTTCTTGAACTTTGGATCGAACAGATGAAAGTTGTCTATGTATTTCACCTTCCTAAGGTTTCTGAAATTCCTCAAAACATTTCATTAATTTGTCAAACACAACATCATTTGCTAGTAGAAAAAAACAATAATCCTGTGTAAAATTATTAATTTTTCCAATAATTTAAGAAGGTTATACTTTCATTTAATTTTAGAATGATATTTTTATGTATGTTGTGAATATCATCATCATCTTGTGGTGTATGTGGAATATACTAATGTAATACATTTTTAATAGTGATGTATTACTAAAACTGTAACAAGAAAATCAATATTAACAATACTATTGTTCTTATAATAATAAAATGGTGATTATTAATCACATTTAAAAAGTATTTGACCTAATGTTGATTTATATTGAAACTTTAAAATAATATTATTAAAAAATATAAAATAGTTAAAATTTATATACATTAGGTTCACCATTATATATAGTCATCATTTGATTAAAAAAATCAATAAAATTAGCTTTTTTTCTAATTAATAATTGGGAACCAACTAATTTTATTTTTTTATGATTATATTATTAATACAAATATAATCCACTTATAATTTATTCTTTATTATAATTACTTTACGTTTTTCATTAATAAATAAAAGAAACGCGGGCTCTGTCAGTGTAAAGAGAAACATTTCGGGAATATAAAGAATATAAATAATGTTGGAATCGTGTGAATCACAGAGTGTCTGTTTTTTCTCTAACATATTGTTAGTTTATTTTATGAGATTTTGAATCCAAAGTCTTTGTTTGAATATATAATGTTCATAAATCATAAATAATTATATAAGACAGGTTTATTGATTCTCATGATAATTATTTTGAAAATTGTATCAATAATAGTTTACAATTAAATATTAGATAGTACCGTAGAACTCACTATTCCTCAACAATAGTATACATATACGAGTTTAACTACAACAAAACAATATTTAAGAAGCAAAATCTATATTGGTGTTTTAAATTAAGATCAAATAAAAATTAAAAACAATAGTTAAAATTTTTAACTATTTGGCTTTTCGTGTATAACTAATGTAGAACAAATTAGTACTAATAAGTTAAACTTATCTTAAATATAATTTCTTAAAATGATTACAGAAAAAAAGGTTAACAGTATAAGATAATGCATAATAATTTATAGCGAGATGAAAGTGCACATTACACTCTAAGTATAATCTAATTGAATTTTTATTTAAAACTAAATTAAGAATAAAAACATATTTTTAGTTATTAGTAAAAATATCTTTAAATTTCAATAACAGAAACACTCAAATCAATTTTAAGTTTACATCGATATGTTTAACACTTTTTTTTTATTTACTTGAAGTCAAAGTTTACTTTAAACTTCAATTAACTTAAAAACTAAAAAATATATATTTATTTTAATCAAAATTAACTATACTTTAAATTTTTTTAATTGAAATTAAACAGATGAAAAGTGATTTTACCTATAAAAAAGTGTGGATGGTGGATATTGGTAATATATTCCAAAACTGAACCCATTTTCGTCCAAAGAATCAAATATAGTCTTCTGTGGCAACCCTCCAATGAGTTTCTGTGTGTCCTGAGTGGTCAACCCATGCGACGTCGCAGAGTGCACGTAGAGCCGGTTCGGTTGGGTCGGACCGGGAACCGAAGCAAACCACCGATCACACACCGCAAACTCCTTAACCAGCTCTCGATAAACCGGTAACAGATCCGGTTTGTACCCGTTCATCACTGTCTCCGCCGTTGACCCCTTCTTTTGCTTCACCGAGTTTTGGGCGAACCCCTCCATTGTCGGCGACACTTTCTTCGTCGTCGAGGACTCGTTCCACGGTTCGCCGAAAACTTGCTCGTACACATCCTCCACCGTGTGACCTGGGTCCGGTTCAACAAAATCAGACTGGTCGGAAAAATAAACCCGGTTCGAGGCCGGCTCCGAGGTGGAAATCGGGTTTGACTCCGAACCGGTGACTCCGTCGATTTCCGGGTTGAGGGATTTCATCCAACCCAACATGTGGTCAAATGAACGGTTTTCTTGAACCAAAACGACTATCGTTTTGATGGGGTAAGACATGTTTGATTCTGAGATTTCTTGTGGTAGTATTGATGAATTCTGTAATGGGTGTGAACAGAAGCTTTTAAAGAAGAGAAGGTGTTTAGCTAACTCATACCTACGTAAGAATTAGGTAATGATTCTTTATCTTTTACTTTGAAAATTTAAGTGGAAAATTGATTCGGGTGATGCCTTCAATTTGTTTATTGTATTTTCTCTGTCAAAAAGCTTGTTTTAATTTTTTTTTTTCCATTATTTTGTATTTTTTGTGGTTTAATTATTATAATTGTGCTTTATTGGATGATATGATATCTTTTTCTTTGGTTTATCTTTCTTTTCTGATTAGACAGAGAATCTGCTTTTCTTATTTCACCACTAATTGAGGGAGAATCACGAGTTTAGCTGTGTTAATTATTGAGACTCAGATTCTTTATTCTAAATATTATGAAAGTATATTTAATGAAATTTAAAAAAAATGAAAAGGTAAACAAAAGTTTGAAATATATATATATATATATATATATATATATATATATATATATATATATATATAAAAAAAAAAAAAAAAAAAATAAAAAAAAATATAATATATATATATATATATATATATATATATATATATATATATATATATATATATTGAAGAAGAAGAAGAAAAACTATTATCGTAAGTTATTTTTATGTTTGGAATTTCTGAAAATAATATAACTGGCAGAGACTTGTATTAATTTACTCAATCCTTTATAAGGAAATTTATGAGATGTTGAGAAGAAATGAAAGACCCAAAGTGGAGAAATTTGACCAAAGAAGAAAGAGGGAAATAACTCTTTGATTGGTGATAGATTTAGATTTTATAATCTATTTTTCTTTTTTCTTTTCTAGAAACGTAATTTGTTAGCTCATCCTTGGGATAGTTTTTTCCATGCTAATGATGCTCATATTGTAACATCCAATTGTTTATATTGTCTTAAGGAAAAACATTTATATCCAGAATCCCTAAGTTAAAAAACAAAAAAGACACTTTATTAATCACAGGTTATTTCATAAAAGATGGTGAAAAATATACTAGTATCGTCTTAATTAAATGTTTGCACTACCAATATTGTATAATAAAACGATCAATGGTGAAAAATAAGACTAATGAACACTAAATTATTGTATGGCACTAATAATTTTATTTTGTACATGGTCTTCGAGACGAAGTCAATGATAATTTAAATATATATATTTATCTTTTAATTTTTGTAAGTATTTTTTAATAACAAAATCATAAAGAATTTCAAATCTCAATGCAAATAATATGATACGATCTTATTTATGGTTGTTTCTAAATTTGAATTATCAAAAAGACACAATAAACATAAATTAGAGGAGAATGCAAATTACAACAGATATCAAAATGTTAAATTTTTTTGATAAGAATAAGAATTCTAATCTAAAAATCAAAAAAATTTACTCTCTTTTGATACTTTTGTATATAAATACATAAGTTTTTCTTTAAAAAAACTAGAAATCCTAAAAGAAAGTTTAAATATAAAAACATAAACGAATTTGTAAAAGAAAACTCAAAATCAAAAAATGGAGATATAAACTAATTTTCTCAAAACCTATTATTCAAATGTATGATCCATGATATTCATTCTTTTATGTCTTTCAAATGCCAATAGTTATTCCTTAATGTCAAAACACTAATATTGTCTAAGGATAAAAATATCATCAAAACTCGATTATTTAATAGTCTCAAATCAAATTAAAAAATAATTTTCATACCGAATTTATCCGCAACTCTTTGAAATGTAAGACAAAATCATAAATCAAATTCAAACTCTTAAACATATGCTGATAGGTTGGAATAGAAAATACTATAAATCATATAAAAGTCTCTTTTTTAATGTGTTATTTAATTTAATATCTTATTATACATAAATTTATTTATTTTTAAGTGGTGGATGATTTTAAATTTTATAAAAATAGAGTGACAAATGTTGTGGTTGGTGATGCAACGTGGAGAGACGTAAGATATTGAAACATGAACACGTATTGGTCTTGGAAGTGATGAAAGATAAACAATGATGACGAACACCACTTGATTCTAAAATTGGTAATCTAATTAGAATAATACATCATCAACAATCATTCGTCACGTTAGTAACGAGAAAATTGACAATGAAGAAATTCAGTTATAAAAGTATTATTTTGATAATTAATACTTTAATTGTAGAATGACCCATTTTAGTTATCATATCCAACTTCAGCAATTTCGTTTTCTAGGGACTGTTAAATTGTTTAAAGTAAATGTAATTACTATGGTTACTTTATTTAATTTTCTTAAACTTTAAAACTTTGCTATATCTTGTAAATAGATTAAGTAAAAGGTAAGTTTAGAAGTTCGGATAGAAAAGTTGTGTTCCTATGTTATTATCAAAATACAATTTTAAATATTTTTATGATAGTAGAAGAATAAAGTATTTTGAAAATTAGTTGAATAAACTACATTTATTCAATGAAATTTACACAAAAATATATAAATTTTTTGTTGAAGACAAAAATATATAAATTTCATGATCTCTTTCTTCGTGAGTAACAATTTTCTAAGATTATGTGTTAGATTCATGATAGTATATAGTTGATGGTGAATATTGAGAGGGAATTAAGAATTTGAAGGGATAGAGTACATTAAAAGACATGAATGTTAGGTATTTCTAGCAGTAAAAATAGGCATAGTTTGACTAGCAAGGTTGAAGAGTCTATAATAAAAGTTTGGTCATACAAAAAATTTGTGACCTAAATTAAATTTAGTTTTTTTTTTTTTATCTAGGCTCGTTTATAAAATAATAATTATATTTATTAGAAATAAAATCTTACTTTCTCTCAAAATCAATACATGTATTATAATTCATATTTATCTCTCTCTCTCTCTCTCTCTATATATATATATATATATATATAATCTTTCTATTTAATTAAAATTAATTTCATTAATATGAATTAAATTTTAAAAATACACATTTTATTTTGTTTTAAATTTTTTAAAGTGGACAAATGGACTCACTAATCCGATACACAGTTAGCCATTTCTTCGTGTACCTTCATAATTTCTTCTTTCACCTCCATAACCAAAATGAAAGATCAATTTACAACTATCTTATTCTAATCTTTTTCCTCCAGGTCTCCTCTTTCTCTCTTTTCTTCTCTTCTTTTCTCCATCTTTTATCCTCCATCCAATTTTTAAAGTTACACAGAAAGTGAAAGAAAATACTTGAAAGTTTTATGAGAAAGATGAAAAAAATATGAATATACACGTTCATTAGACACACACAACCCTATACACTCTATTAGGGATGACAATACGTCGGGTTAGACACGGATAGTGCTTATCCGAAACCCGATTCGCGACAAAAAAATTTATCCACTACCCGTCTCGCTATCCGTGTGAGTATCTGTTTACAAAGTATTTGCGAGTATTTTAAAATTCGTGGATACCCGCAAACATTAAAAAAAATATTTTATAAATATTTAAAATTAAAATTAAATAAAATTAAAAAAATGTAAAATAAAATATATATTATATTAAATATAAACTTAATTTAAATTTAATTTTATCTAATAAAATATAAATCAAAATTTAATTTTCATTAAATTTAACTTAATAAAACATTATTTTATTTTTAATTTTATTTTTTTACGGATAACGAGTACCTGCAGATACAAATAGTATGATACTCGCACCGACTTGTTTATAAGCGGATATTAAAACACTTGCTACCTGCGAGCAACAAATATCCGCAAGTACCAACTATCCATCACAGATTTTATCCGTAAATACTCACAGACACAAATATTTTTGTCATCCTTACATTCTACCCTTCCATACACCACTTCCCTACTCCAAAATATAGCTTCCATCCTCCACTTTTTTTTTTCCTCACAAAAACATAAATTATGGATTCTACAATATGCAATACAAAATAAAAGAATTGTATCAGAGATTGTATAATTTATAATATATCTTTTATTTTTGTGATTCGAATTATATAATTCAAAATATAAAATTGTATAACTTATACTGTAAAAATTAAAAACATATTCTTGATTATATAATTCAAAATGTAAAATAAAATTTCGAATGTGACAAGATGAATGTATAAAATTTTTGGTGGTGCAAATACATAAAATATATTAAAATTAATATATATCTATATATATATATATATATATATATATATATTAATTTTACATATATAGAAAAAAGTTTAGGAGACAAGGCTCCTATAACTACTTTAAGCTCCACAGCCGGCTCCCTCTTCCATTTGTTTTTTCTCACAAAACATATATTTTGGATCCTACACTCTCGAATACGAAATATAAAATATATTACATATCGTATAATTTAGAATACATTTTTTATTTTTGTGTTCCAAATGATATTATATAATTCAGAACATAAAATTTTATATATTAGATTGTACAATATGAAATATAAAAATTAAAAGCACATTTTAGATTGTATAATTTCAAATGCAAGATAAAAAATGTATTCTGAATTATATAATTCAAAATGTAAAATTTGTATATCGAATTTTAGATTGTGCTTTTCGTTTTACGTTCCAGATTGTATGTTCCAAAATTTGAAATTGTATATTCCAAAATATTTTCAGATTTTGTATTTCTGATCTGAAAATGAAAAGAGAGTAAAATTGAAAATTGAAAATGTATGGAGGTGCCGGAAGAAATTATGTTAGGTGCATGAATGTAAATAAAAAATTGCAATTTGTTTAGAAAATAAGTTGGATTGACCTTAAAGAATTTCTTTTTGTATCCCATATATTCTTCCTATAACCCCATATTTTTTAAAATTCTAACTATACCCTTATTTTTAATTATAGTTTCAGATTGTATAGTTTGTAGATATTTTGGATTTCACAATCCGGTATTCAAAAATATTATTTTTACACATTTCATACTGTATAATCCAGAATATAAATTTATATTCCAAATTATATAGTGCGTATTGCAAATTTATATTATAGATTATACAATTTATAATATAATCTGAAATATAAAATGCATTTCAAATTATATAATGACAATGCAACTGTAATTCATAATATAAATTTTGAAAATAATCTGAAAATACAATTACAATTCTGATTGTACAATTTGTAATACAAAATTTGTATTTCTGATCGTACAATCCGTATTGTAATTTTGAAAACAATTCAAAATGTAAATTACATTCTGGATTCTACATTTTGTAATACAAAACTATATTTTGGAGTATAGAATCTACGATGCAAATTATATATTAGATTTTACAATTAGTAATGCAAATTACATTATGAATTGTAAAAGCTGTAACACAATCTACAAAGGCCTTTATTGGCTTTCTATTGCATGTCGAATTTGCTACCCCTTTTATATATCTAATATAACCCTCTCCATGATAGCCACAAGCATGTCATTAGTCGATGCTTTGTTGGTAAAAGAGTTATGGATTCAACGAGTTTAAGAAGCACGATGTCCATTGGAATCAAATTATCCTCCTCGCTTACAATAGTTTCTTTTGTGCTCACTTGGTATGATGGAGGAGTGTGGCAATAGAGTAATACGAAGAAGGCGTTGGGATGGATGAGGGCATTGGTTGGTTGATGGGTGCAGTGCCTGGTGCAGGTGTAGGATTGAGTGGGAAGGAAGAAGAAAGGAATAAAATTGACATTTTATGAAAGTTATGGAGGTGTAAGAAGAAAACATGGGGTATAGGAAGCAATTCCCTTGACTTTATACAAGTTTTGAGTGGTCCATTGGGTTGGATCAACATGTTTGGCAACTCTACGTGGGCTACTTCTCCATTCACCCCTGTATGTTAGATGAAATGACAATTTTACCTTCTTCTTATGTCCAACCCCACCTTTGCACCACTTCCAACGACAACACATCTCTTCACCTCTTCCATGGTGACACACCTCTTCACGTCTTCATCGGTAGCTAGGTAGTGTGGTTGTCACCATCGTTGAGGGGGGAAGGAAAGAGGCTTTAATTATGCAGTAGCCTGAAATGTGCTATTGATGGGTGGAGGTGTGGACGATGCGTTATGCGGTTTTGGTGGTGGAGAGGATAAGGAAGATGATGAAGAAAACAAAGGTGGGGATTTATGAAAGTGGTGATGAAGATGGAGGTAGGTTTACGAAGATGGTGGTGAAGATGGAAGTATGTGAGATTTCTCATGTTTTAGTTTGAAAGGTAAAGGAAAATGGTGTGTGGGAGATGGTGAGGGTGGTGGAAGATGAAAGAGTATAAGGTGCATCGGGTGGGTGGAAGCTGTGAAAGGAATGAAAGGGAAGATGAGATAAAGTAATAGAGATGAAAAAACTAAGCATTATATAGATGGACCTAAGCATGTATTAAAGGAAAAACTAATTACTAACCGAACTAAATGTTGATCATTTCAAGCTTGGAAACAAGATATCGAAACAGTCTTAGAACAAGAGGTTTTGTGAGGAGATATATAGTTTGGCCCTTAAAAGGAATAGGCATGAGGGAAATAAGTTTGGACTAAACTTTCTCGCATACCAAGTGACAATCAATTCGATGTGTTTGGTTCTTTTATGGAAGATTGGATTTGCTGCTATGTGAAGAGCTGACTGACTATCACAATAAAGAACCACCGAACGTGTGAAAGAAATGCCAAAATTCTGTAGAATATAGACCAACCATTGAGCTTCATAACTTGCTTGAGCTAGAACTCTATATTCGGCCTGAGAGATATCTACCTTTAATCACTTCAAAGAAGCTTCATAGGCTAGGATGGAAATGAAACATATTAGTTGTAGAAGGAAGGAAGTTGAATTGACTACATTTTAGCACACTACTACAAAAAAAAAATCATATTAACCTTTATAAGGATTCATGAATAAACATGCTAATGACTTCTCAAAACAATTCGACAAATTCAAACTGAACTCTTGTCTTGTTTTATGGCTTCGTATTGAGACTTGCACTTTCTATTGTAAGAACAATAAAAATTGTTGTCTAAGAGTCCCATGAGACAAGAATATCTAATGCAGAGTCTAAGCTTCTTAACATATGATGGTCTTACACTTCATCGTGATGAACATAATTAAAATAGAGATACCAGCTTACAAAAAAAAAATAGAAATTATTTATTATAATTGAATTCATGACTTTATCTATTAAGACTAGATTATCTTAATTTAAATAGTTGAGATACAACTATTAGAACAAATTGTGTAAGGTCTTAGCGCCTAAATTTAACAAAGAGAGCCTTAATCATAGTTGCATGGTTGCATTGCAACTTTTCTCTTAATAATTGTATGTTCTGCAATCCCTTACGATTTTAAAATCTTATCAATTGCAACGGTGGCTATACATAAACTGGCACATAACACTGAAACATTCGATAATCCATTGATTGGTGTGACAGTTGTCTTCAATACTTTTGGGTTGAAAATATGAGAATTTTTATGCTTTACAGCTTTGCAATAGCATATGTAGGCAGATTTTTGAACCTTTTAGGAAGTTCCAATTCTTCCCATTCTTCATCATCAAGCTTAGAGAAGTAACGGTCGACATCGCTATCACTGAGAAGCTCCAATTTGGAAGGTTCCCACTGAAAAGGATATCATCAATATGATAACTAAAATACAACTTTTCAAGAAAATCAATTTACATGGAGGAATGTTCATGCTGGAATGGGAAACGGTTATACAAAATCAAAGATATGAGTAGCTACCCACCTTTGGGTTCTTGTCCTTATCTAAAAGTATAGCCCTACAACCCTGCAGTAAAACATAACAATAAGCAAGCCATGGAAGAAAAATAATCTAAAACAACCATGGATTATCAGATACCTCAAAGAAATCCTTGCTGTAGTGTCCTTTTAGAATATGACAAACAATTCTATATTCAAGAACAAGGCATGGACCAATACCTAGGAGCCGAATTTCTCTAATCTGAAAATGCCAATAGGAAAATATAGAAGTTGTTATAATTACAATATGATATTATGACTATGACTATGATTATGATGATGATGAGATGACAACAATGAAAAGCAAGTTCGGATATTATGGTGATATGTGTACTAATCTTATTACTTGGGCAACTAGTGAAGTTGTTAGTGTTTCCTTCAAACATTGTTCAATTGAGCCTGTCTTTCAATGTTTGAAAAAAATTTAAAAGGAAAGAAAAAATCCATTCAACTCCTATTGTGCTTTTTTGTTTATCCTTTCTCACTTTGTTTTTGCAAGGCCGAGTAGAAGAATTTGTACTTTTCAAACATGTAAATAAATTACAAAAGAAAAGGTGAAGATTTCCAAGCACTAACCAAGCCTGAAAAAGTCTTACTTCTATCTAGGGCTTGGATTAATCTCATGCAGGCTTGACTTTATACATTCCCTACTACCTATGTTTATTCCTGTCCTAGCTACAGACTGACAGTTGTTGCTACTCAAGAAAGTACAGATGAAATTTCTTTAGTCTAGTGCTATGGGTGTGAAATTAGGAGATTTGCTGTTGTTTAAATAAGGACGGGTATGGGCCTTGACAAATTGGTTTCTAAGAACATTCTTGTTATAAATAGCTCTGAAAGTAATAGCCCACCAACAGAAGTAGGATTAGGGGCTCCAAATGTAAGGCACAGAAGTAATGCTAGCATGACTTTGTCCCATATTGAGAAGCTTCCAAGGATTGAATGACTCAACAAGTAATGATTGTTAGAATTCTGTTATGCACTATCGGTGGGTTCTGTTAGATAGTTTTTCAGTTAGATTGCCTTTATATTCCCTTCTACTGTTCGTACGAAAAACATATTATATTGTCTCCTATATTTCTTATTAATTGTTCTAGAAAGTAAATGGTTAATCTGTTTTCCTTCTCTTTCCAATAGGATAAGGTTGTCCAGAGAATCCAGCCTGATTTCAAAAGGTGATATTGTGCAATGCCTAGCTCAAAATCAGTCCATATTCATATATTGTTATATGTCTATTCCTTTATAGATTTCTTCACATCGCCTTGTAAAGATGTCGGAGGTTCCCTTGGTCCTTGCACCAACTTTTGTCTATTAGCTACTAGTTTTGGTAGAAATGAAGGAGCCAGATTAGTGATATCCTCAATATATGTTAACACTTTGGTGATTTGATTGAAACTAATTTGGATGAGCAACTTGGGATATGAAGTTGAACTAAGTTAAAAACAATATCTTTTATGGGTGAAAAACACTTTCTCTCCCTTTTTCGAAGTATTATTATCCCTTAACTCGTTGCTATTATCTCCTCTTTATCTTTATGAATTCATTCCTTTATATATTAAAGAAAAAGCACTACAAATATACTTGGAAGTTTGGAACAATTGAACATATAGAAGAGAAATTAAATTTAGAATGTACATGAAACATAACTTATAATTCCTTCAGGACACATACCAATCTAAGAAAGATTTTAAGGCTTGTTGGAGATGCTTTCTTCAAGGTTTGAACAGTTTCAGAAATCCAATGATCAGCCTTACCGGTAGCTTCTATCTCCTAAAACAGCAAGACAAAATTCAGGTAGCTAAAAGAAAAAATATCATCCTTCATTATGCTGAAGAACATTAATCAGATACTTTCAAAGGCATAACTCAACTTACCAGAGAAGATATTATTCCCTCGACTGATTTTCTTGAGAAGCACTTGTTGATCACATCCATCCTGCAATGAGCCACCACAAGAAGATATAAATGAGAAATGTACAAGACTAAGATGGTGTGTTATGTTTCAATTATTTAGAAAAAATACAATAACAGAAATCTATAATGAAAGTAGAGGAAGAGAATTTAGGTTCCTCAAATGTTCTGAAACTAAACCAAATTACTTGACAGATACAAGTGAAGTGAGCGGCTTCCTTGTGAGGTGGTAGAACTGTTACCACTTGGTTATAATAGGATATCCAGTGAAAGTTGTGACTGTCACAACTAACACAAACAGATCAGACGCTTGACCAGGGCATAGCTGAGAGAGGCAACACGTGGCAGCAATGTAACAGGATTCAGTTGAGCGGAGAGGTTGTTACAGGGGAAATAAATTATTATAAGGAGGGTAACAAAAAGACAATTTGGGTAGTGATTAGGCTTGAGACCCCCCAGCTATGAAAGTTATCATTGCTAGTATGTGCATCTTTCTTTGGGTGTCATTTTTCTCCCGTTGTGCTTTTTTTAGTAGTTTGTTTATTTCTGAACTGTTTGATTCATAAGCCATGAGAAATAAACCTTTTTGAGGTTGTGCAGTATGCACTTGACTAATTGATTGACTTTGTAATTAGCAAGGACAAAAAAAATCAACAAGAACTACATTTGGGGTCGCTAGCAATGGGTTAGCAGTGTGGATTTGGGTAGGTTGTAGGAGGTCATAGGTTTAAAGTTCAAACCTCTAGTCATCAAGGTAGGGGGAAAAATTGAACCATAAGAATGAAATTCAATTAAAATGACCAATTCATTCTATCATGAACAAACCACACTCCATTATGTAGAGAGTAGGGATGTAATAAAACCATATAATATAGAAAGAGACTAACCAAAATACAATTCGAAGAATAATTGGCTACACTCATGCACATGCACGTGCACATGAATACATCCATACATACATAATTCGTACATACATATACACACTTTCCCAGGTATGTGTACATAAAAGCACAAAGACTCGTCTACGAATTTTGGGCATAGGATAAGAAGACCGCTAGAGGGCCAGGTAAGAAGAGTCAATTGGGTGCATTATAGCTCAATGATTAGCGGTTGACTAAGAAAAACAGTTGATGAGATCATGAGGGACAATCTAGAATTAAACCTAAAGATTTTGTTGATGTGACTGACTGCTCCTAGTGAGAATTGATTTTGGTTGCTGCCACTGTTGTTGTGAATGATAAATTATCCATCTATCTATCGTCCAAAGGCTTTGATTGTTTATCTATTTTTGTGTATATAATACATTGTATTTCTTTATACGCATACCAACCTGTGATAAACGCTGTCGTCTTTTAGGAAAGGTTGCTCTGAGTATTTATCGATAATAGCAGACACTGCATTTGGATCACTAGTTTGCACCTTGCATAATGCTTCTTCCAATAAAGACAATTTCTGCGTATTGAATGATTATAAGAGGGAGAGTTGAAATATAACATAATACAATAAGAAAGAACTATTATGCATTAAAAAATCGTAATAATGTTCCAAAAGAGAATCCACCACAACTGATTGAAATCCGAAGTTAAATTGAGACAAGGTTTGTGTAATCTTTAAAAAAAAATCTCCTAGTACCTAACTAGGATAAGTTTAAGATTATAATATGGTTTTTAGTGTAATTTTAAAGTAAGTGAGTAAATGGCTTTAAAGAGAAGACAGGAGCAATACCCCCAAAAACAATTGACTCAAATTGAAAGAAATTTGATTCTCAACTACTAACGCTTAATCTGTTAAGAGATCAAACAACAGCTCATAAAGTTAAGGTCATTACTTCAACTGCCACCTTACTCAGCAGGTGCATTCACTTCCTAAATCAGAGGGTAATAAAGTTTGACACCAAATCCGAAAAGCATCTCCAACTTCCTAATATTTATCCATAGATATTTTACGACATACTTTCAATCCCCAGATTAGATTTTAATAGGAAAAAAAAAAAAATCTCCAGGTCAGATTACATTTGGTTGACCATTTTTATTTCAAAACTGCAGTAAATTTTTCAGTGATTTGAGTACACAAATTTTACGACTAAGTTTAGGCAAAGTAATTACAGAAGAACTACTTGCCAGAAAGAGCCCACAATTACAGTGGCAGGTAGCATACCGATGAAGGAACAAAATGTGTTGCAAGACCACAAACAAGCATTTCTGCACCATTCAACCTAGCACCTGTAAGACCAACATATTCTCCTGCAATTTGTTTTCCAATAGAAATGAGAAAATAGGGGGAAAGGTTCGTTTGAGAATGCTTAGAAAAGGTAAAAATAGTAAGTGTTCAAACAAAAATAGTATCACAAGTATTCTTCCAAATTGCTTTTCATTTCAAAATTTGAGTTCACATAACTTCTTTTAACTTTTTTCAAAAGAAATGGTGAAAAACATTATAAATCGTTGATACAAATGCAGATCGGTGATAGCCAAAATATATTAAAACGTTCAAATTGTAAATTGAAGGATTATGATGCCTATGGTAACATGCCAAAAGAATGCAGGACTCACAAATGGTGAGAACAATTAAAATATGGAGAAATTATGTAAACTTAATATAAAGGATACCAATTTGGACTAAATATATTTGTAGAAATTTCTAAGATAAAGCATGCATACCAAAAAAGCCAGGCAGCCTTGACAAGAAATATGGTGCACCTACATCAGGAAATAAACCCAAAGCTGTTTCTGGCATTGCAAATACCTGAAAACACTAGAACATATAGGTGACGAAGTACAAACAGAAAATTTAGGTCAACTAATACTTGGATGCTTAGATGTAATCAGAAAGGTGTACACCGAATCTTCCTTTGCTATCACCATTTTTTGTTTTGCATAGAAAACAAATTCCTTGGTAAAAAGAAGATAAGTCTAAAACTAACAAGAAGAAAAATATCTCCATTAGGTGCCCAAGGGTATTGCACAATCATACAATTATTTGACACCTGCGGTTACAGAGAAATGTGAGGTATAAATAGGTCACATGATGAAAATATCTTTCGCTCTCTATAGTTATTAAGAAAAGTTGACTAGTTAGGCTTTGTAAATAACATAAGTGGGCCTAGAGATAGGGGAACAAGGCATTTAGCCTATCAGGAATTGTTGGATAGGCAAAAGAAGGGATTGTGTTTTATATGTGGTGGACCGTACAGTCCCATGCACCAATGCCCGTGAAACAATTATGGGTCATAGAAGAGGCTACATTGGAAGATGAAGTTTCAATTAGGAGTCAATATCTAGGACAGAGTCTTGAAAACAAGACAATTCTTCAAGAGGAAGTTATTAATGAGACCCAAAGAATGAGTGGGCTTCCTCAATCAATAGTCCACGAAGGTACCAAGACACAATGGGGAAAAATATACGTAAGAACGAAGAACCAAAGAGCTGAGGTGGTAGGCAATTAGAGGAGAGAGAAATTGTGGAGGTGGAAAGAGAGACTCTATTTGTATTCGGTTTTGCTGAGAATTGGGGGAAGACTGGATTTTTGATTGAGAGAGGAGAGGAACCGTTTGTGTTGCTCTAGAGAGGAGTGTAGCTCTGGGTTGGATTTGTTATCCTTCTATTTCCTGTTTTTGTTAACAGAACAATTCCTACATCAGTGTTCTTTTCATTCTTTTCTTTTTCTTCTAAGCTTTTAAGATGTGGGTCTGTATCACTTTGTGTGGCGTATTCTATTCACTTGAAGAAGAAAAAATAAAAATAACACTGCAGCAAGGAGTAGCACTGACTGCAGAGGCTGAATACAAAGCAATGACGCAAGGGGTGTGGGAGATAATGTGGCTAAACAAGATTGTTCAAGAACTGCATTGACCTATGAATCTACAAATTGAACTAAAATTACAATAAAGTTGCAATTACATATAGCACAAAATTCCATACAGCATGCCAAACTAAGCATGTGAAGATTGATAGGAAATTTATAAAGGAAAAGGTTGTTGAAGTAATTTAATGGTAGCTTCGGTCTAAATTTGAATTTATTGTAAGGAAGTTGGATGTGGTGGATATTTTTGTACCAACTTTGGATGTATAGAAGTTGTTAGATATATTTATAAAACAATTTAATTCTAGAACGCTTAGGGTAGATATGATATGATCAGCTTTTTTACTGATCTTATCCTTTTTTGTTTCATTTTTCCTGACTTACCTATATCTATATTTTTAATTTGAATTGTATTTAGATTGGTTAGAAAATCTATGATCAAACTCTTCCCATAAATCTCAATCTTTTAAAGTTGAATGATTATGAAATAAAATTTTCTATCTTCCTTGAAACTACATTTACATAGCAAAGCTCTCAACAAAAGAGTACCGTATTCTCTGTAACAACACGAAATCTTCCATGTACAGAAGCACCAGCACCACCTCCCATGACAATTCCATTAAGAATGGAAACCTTCAAATGTTTGCAAACAAAGGTAAGAAAAAAATGTATGTATATCAGTCATAGCGCAAAAAGAAAAAGTATATGGTAAATAAGAAGAGTTACCTGGGGCTTACTATATGTTGCCATCAAGTAATTCATTGTATATTCGGTATGAAAAAATTTTGCACCACTCTTCCAGTCACCTATTTTCATAGAAAATAAAAATTAATAATTTCGCATTAAAATTAATTACAATATTTGAAAATTCATTCAAAGTTATTGAATTTTTATACTAGGTAGACATGTTGATATGAATGAAGAATTTCAAATCAGCACAATATTCCACATCAATATAGCCATCCTCTCTTATAAAGATTGTAGAAATTGTCACAATACAATGTACCACCAGTTTTGTTTTTTTTTTTTTTAATTTTATACATTCATGCAAGGTATGAAGCCTTCACATCACATGTAAACAATGTACCACGAGGTTACCACAAGGAGAGGCAAATATATTTATTAAGGGAACAACCGGAACACCACCAATTTTACATTAAAGAATGTTATCCTTTTGTATTTGAGTTACCTGTGTGTGTGTGTGTGTGTGTGTATATATATATATATATATATATATATATATATATATATATATATATATATATATATATATTAGAGAATGTTAGATGTAATTAAATAAATACATGGGCCTTGGCCTATCCCTTTGTATCTTTTTGTATTTGAGACACGTATTTGTTTGTATATACATGTGTTTGTATATATGTTTGAGACACACACAAATTATTGTTTGACTCTTCAGCATATACTTCTGAACCAAAACAACTTAATTCTAGAACAATTAGTCAAAGCTACTAAGAGCTTATCGTAACAAGTTTGTTGGGCCTATCATGTCATCAGCTATTGGATTCCCCTCTAGTCCCACACTCAAGATGTCTAGTCCTCAACTTAAGGGGGGTATTGGAGATCCTACATCAACTAGGGATAAGACCAAATTATAATATATATGTGAGTTCAAACCTCACCTTATTAAGCCAATTTTGCAAGGTTGAATTAGGCTTAAATTTCAATTTCACAATATGGAAACAATAGGAATCATTTGTATTTTCACCCAACATCTTAAGTTTCTGAAATGGCTCATGATAAGTGACAAGGAATCAGTTTGTCAAAATTGTTTGCATTGGTTTAATTGATGAACCATGTTGAAAGGGTTATTGACAAAACAGGTAAAAAAGGATGGTATTGATATAGAACCATGTTGAGAAATTAGAAACTGAGAAGGAAAGGTTCTGTTTTCTTTGGACAGGCAACCCCGGAAAGAGAGATCGGGATGATGGAGACTTGAAGAAGTAGAAATAAAATATAATGAATTTCATGTATTTTGTACACAAGAGTGTTCTTACTTATAAGGAAGAGAAGATACAATAATAAGGAACAAAATCAATATCTAATCTAATAATGGGAAACATAAACAAATCAAGTCTCTAACAAACCAAAATGCATCTGAGGCTCAACGTGATTCAAAAAGGCTTGAAGCAAAAAAAAAAATGAATATTATTGATGACAATTCTGGCCATGGACGTTTAATACTTCTCTGCCTGCAGTAAATAATAATCTTAATTCCTAATAACTGAGTAATCTACAACAAGCAAAACATTTACATGGGACTAATAACAGCTCATAATTGGCAAAATAAAATTTATAAAACTAAAATAAGATCAATGTAACATGAAATGATATAGTAAAAGCTTAGGACAAAATACTGTATACAATATATATTATTTTTAAGTTATGTGATCCATTAAGAAACCAAAATAAAACATACCTTTACTTCCTTCACGAGCAACAGCTGCCACATCACCACCAGCACAAAAAGACCTTCCATTTCCCTGATATAGGTAGAGCCTCAAGACAAGCCAAAGTCAGAAAAACAAGATTTTCTCTTTGAAAATAAGAAAATTTTTTCTCAACAAATTATATTTTTGTTCCACCCATGGCTTGTCTTTCTAATTGTTAATGTAAGAATACATGAATTGTTTGAGCAATAGAAGTTTGTCACTAACCAATGAGTATGTAATATAGAAAGATACTTGCATCCTCTCTTATATTTTAAAAACAAAGATTCATAAAAAAGATAAAACTGTAATAGTTAGAAAAATGGAAGCCCTGAAAAAGTATTATCATTAAGGAACTACTGGCCACACCAAATTCATACAAAGTAGCTGTTTTTATTATTTCTTGGTTCACTTATCATAACTTCCCAACAAAATACTACAAATTTTCACCAAAAAATAGGCAGTCTAGACAGAAAATTTTCAAATGAGGCCCTCTGGACTATGGAAAATGCAATAGTGCACCCTCTCTTGTTCAAACTTTTCAATGATCAAACTCTAGATTACATGACAATGGAGGAGTGTAACTGTAATGAAGGTGGAGTAGTCGCTAAGTATTGACAGCAATCCTTTCGACAGCTATGCACAACTGTAATGAAGGTGTGGTAGTACACTTACCTGTTATCTATTTATTTTTTTCATAATCACCTTTTTTCACTTTATTTAAATTGTGTCTGTCTAATTATTACAATATAAATGTTTATAGAGACAAGTTTTAAAGTTATCTTTCATGGAAATACATGTGTTTAATGCAGATAAATTAATATTGACATGATGAAACAAATCCATGTTGGTTGTTAAGCATTTTGTGATGTATCCTTGGTTCCTTGGAAGTTAAGAAACAAGTGGGAAAATTGTCTGAAGATCATAAAGCATATGTATTTTAGGGTTTCCCCATACATTTTTAGAGAGTGAAATAGTTGAGCTGATAAACTTGGTGTACATGGTATTACTCTTTAGGATTTAGTTTGGTGGGTTGATTTCCCGTCTTTTGTTACACGACACTCTTTTAGAGAAAGTTTTGGTCTGTCAAACTGTAGAACTTTTAAGTTTTAGTGGGTTTGAGTTAGTCCTCACTCTCTTTTGTTTCTTTAATGATATTTTGGTGTGCTAGGGTGCCAAATTGGTTGGTATCACCTACTTTTATCTTCTTCTTTTTTAAAAAAAAAAAAGTAACTACAAAATTTAGAATATTTTAAGAATCACATTAAATTATTTTTAGGCTCTAAACAATATTTGAGGACCAAAGGACAAGTTAACTTTTTCAGAGACTGATATTCTTCAGTCAAACCTCTCAATCCAATTCCAATAGCAGCTTGTTTTGTTCCTTTTCCATAGAGTAAAATAAAAATCTACTGAATTTGCTCACTAAAAGGAGATTACCTTCACGACAACCAATTTAATATCAGAATTTTCCTCATCCTCAGTAAAAACTTCAAGCAGACGTGAAACCTACAACAATTAACAAGTAGACAAAAAATATTGCAAATAGAAGTAAGAAAATAGGAAATCGGAATTGTACTCTTTTACTCATTAAAACACATTAATACTTATTTTTTTATTTAACCCTTTTTCTCATTTTTCCTCAGTTCCCTAATGTATGGTATCGGAGGCATAAATATCTTTTATGTTGAGACAACATAATGTATATGGCAGCAGCAAATAAACAATCAGAAAAGACATAGGCAGTGCAAGAAATAATCAATAATATTTAAAGAAAAATATCAATTCTCATTTCAACAAACAGCTTTAGGCGTTTTGTATTGAAAATTCCTAATCAGTGAAACCATATTATCGAATTCCTTTAGACTCTCCAGATGCTCTAAATGAGCAACTTACTTTAGAGGGTAAAAAAGTAATCCCAGTCATTGATAAGAAAATCAACAATCAATTTGATGTTCATGTACATAACAAATCACGAATTTGTTGAAAAAAGACCCCTTTATTTGATTCTGCTTTCATCAACAACTGAGATTACTTAGTCTGCCCTTTCTCACTTCAGACGAGCAAATCTACTCAACAGTAATTGCTCCAACGCAAAAAACAATTCATCAAATAAAACGACGCATAGAAATTTAACGTACCATATAAAAAGAGAGGGCATTCAACTGCTTAGGCCTGTTTAGGGTCAGAACTCTCGCATGTGATTTACGCTCCACCAGAACCTGCCAAACAAAACCAAAAATAGTTAAAATAAATTTAAAAAAGAATTGAAAACTACCATTTTTACTAACATATCAAACTACAACAATAACAAGGACAGAGCGATGATACGGTTAATTTAGGTGTTTTTGGTGCTTAGTTGAAACAATTTCACTTCATTAATCGTTGCTTCTTCAATTCAAATGAAATTCACAAAATATTCAGAACAAAAAGAAGTGTTTTTTCTGATGCACGAAAATGAAGTGAAGTTTATGCGAAACTTGTGAATTAACACACACGATAGAGAATAGAGAGAGACCTGTTGGCGATCGCTTTCGGAGAAGGAAGCCATAATGGCAGCGAAGGGAAGGTTGCTTCTGGAGCTTTTCCTGTGCTCCGGTGGAAGAACGAGAAAGAACCCAAAATGTGGTGGTTGGTGCCTTTTGTAACTGAACCATTTCAGCACGTGCCAGGCACGGACGGGACTTTTAATATTTTTATTTATCTCCTACAAAATATACATAAAAAAAAAAACACAAACAAAGAACCAATCATACAATAACATTGCACAATAGTTTTATATCTCCTTAACTTGTGCTAGCCATATAGAATTATGTAACATCTCAGAGTAACTATACATAAAAGGTATATATGCAAAGGTTTTCGAAAAGAAAATATATATCCAAAATATAAAGCAAAATATAACATTTCTAAGGTTTTATAAGATTTTATACATCATGTGAGACATATGATTTGTTAATTAAATAGGGAAATAAATAAATTAACTAATAATAAATGACAAATTAGTTATTAGATTAATGAGAAATAATTTCTAAATAATGATTATTTTTCTATGAGTCTGGCGTAATAATAGATCGTATAATCTATAACAATATATAAAATAAATTTTCTTTTCCGTGTTTACATTTTAAAATACTAATTTTACCTTTTAAAATATAATTATAATTATACGATCACCAGTAATTTTGAACATATATCCTTTGAACTCCTACGAGTAGCAGAATTTTATAGTAGAACATATCAGGTGGTAGATACAACAGAAGGCCTAAACTTTCCCATAGTAGGTGTATTGATTGTACTGCTAATGCACTTGTATTAACACAATCCTCATTATTTCTCTGTTACCTTCATTGTGTTGTCTCTTCCTGAGAGTGAGCGAGCGAAGGAAAGAACGACCGATGCCTCTGCTCAGAGCTTCAACACTGAAGAGCGCGCACGAAATGAACTACGGTTTTACCCTGCTTTGTGGGGATTATGGGCTCGGAAATGGGCTAAAAAGCCCAAACAACATTTTTCACTTTCTTTTAAGTATTATTAAGATTTTAATTTTAACTTAAAAAAGTTTTAGATTATCAATATAATATTTAATTTGAATACCCAATCACTTATTTTCACATATCGGATGATTTCTGACATTTATTTTATTAAAGTTGAATATGAATATTCTTTGTAATACTTTTTAATCAATTTTAAATTTAAAATATGCGTTTAATTTTTATTTTCAGTACCAAATTATTATTGCTTTTAAATTAAATTCTTAAGCAAATATTTATTTTTATTTTGTCTTTATTATTATAAAAATGTATAGTCATACTTTTATTACATAAAAAAAAAACACACACACATATATATATATATATATATATATATTATATGTGTATGTTTTTTTGTTAGTTTTTCGACAATTAATCCGATGGTTCTAGCACTTACACATTATAAAAATATAGAATTTTATTATTTGCTTGAGAGAGAAAAAAAAATCTTCTGTCAGTTTTATTTTAAGAAAAAAAAAATCAAAGAGGACTAAAGGAAAAATGAATTTAAATTATTAATGAATTCAACTCATAATAAAAAATGTGAGACTAGTAAATACGCCATAGTAATATTCTTAAAATATATTTAACTTGCATAAATTTAAATTATATAAAAGTTTAATTTTATCTTCAAATAAAATACTAAATAGTGATAAAAAATTATCATCCATCCTCAACACTTTATGTAATTATCATCACGAATAAAACTTTTGTTTACATTTTTTTTTCTTCGCTACCTATTAATTAATTATTTTAATGTATTAATTTTATTAATTTTTTTCTTAAGTAAAATTAGAGTATTAAAATAATTCTTGTACTATTATTATTCACGTAAATCTAAATTAAATATTTATTTCAATAATTTTTTTAGGATTAAATATGTTTTTGTTTCTTTAACTTCTAGTGAAAATTAGAATTAGTCTCTTTCAAAACTTTGACCAAATTTAGTCTCTCAATTTTAGAAATGCATTGATTTAGTCATTTTAACCAAATTTTGTTGAATTTATTTTATGTTTCAAACGCTTTTCATGATAGTATTTGAATTGTTTACACTATTTGACAGATCTTGCACTTCAATGTTAGTTGAAAAATGTGTTTGAAACATCAAATAAACTTAACTAAATTTTTAAAAAAAATCTGAACTCACGCATTTATAAAAATAAAGAACTAAATTAATCAAAAGTTTTGAAGAGAAATTAATTCTAATTTTTATGGAAAGTTAAATGACAAAAAAGATATTAACTAATTTTTTTATATCATTAATAATTGGTTTTTTTTTTCATTTTTATCTTTTAAACATTATTTAAGTTAAAATTTCCTGTCATACATAAATATTGCTACTCACCAAAAAAATCGAATAAAAAATCAAACTATATAAAATTTGCTAATCAATTTATTTTTACACTTACAAATACAAGGTTTCCTAATCGTTTTTGTAGATATATAAAACCAAGTCGAGGAATCTTAATTTAAGTTTAAAGTAAATTGAAAACACTTTATACACTAAAAAAAAAATTAATGGAAGTTATTTTGCAGGTTACAAAAACCTCCACAGGTAAACATGAAATAGGCAGATTATGGTGGGTTCTCTAAAAGCTAATGATAGTGGAGGTTTTTAATTTTATTTTGACTTAAATATACATTTGATCCCTATTTTTGTCAAAATTATTCAATTTGGTCCCTATTTTCGTTGTTTGATCAATTTGGTCTTCATTTTTGTAAAATTGCATTCAATCGAGTCCTTTTGGCAAACGGTGTTAAAATTGTTAACGAAACAGTGATACAGTGGAACTATTTGGGTTACGTGTCAAATTTTTGGCAGTGACATTGGCATAGTGAAATTTTATGGTCGTTGTAGGTTTAAAAGTTAGTGAAATTGATTTAGGGAAGAAATTAGGGTTTCAAGCAAAACTATGACCAGCAAGAAACTTGTGCACAATCCAATTGATGATTCTGAATTCGTGTTTGAGAGGTATGTCTCGTCACCATTCGTCTTCCTCCTCTTGTTGTAATAGTTAGGGGCAACTAAGTTGCGGTGGGTCTCATATTCGTGGTTCCAAGGGTATGGGTTTAATCCCCGTTTGCAAATGTGGAGAAGTTGCAATGCTTCGAGTGGCAAGAACTTCGAAGAATAATGGTAGACAATTTTGGGGTTCTAAGTTTAAGAGTGCTGCTTCTAGTGATATGGTGTGGTGTAACTACTTCAAGTGGTGTGATGAAGAATTATATGATGAAAGGGATGGTATTATAGCCCAGCAAAGGATGAAGATTTATGAATTGGAGATTTCTGTGAGGGCTATGAAGAAAACGATCCAATTTTTCTTAGGATTAGTTATTGTTGTTGTTGTAATCTTTATAGTAATGGTGCCAATAATGTTAAAAATTCAATGTGTTTAGGTGAGGACGTTGCTTTGTGGGTGTTGAAGTTATGAATGTAAAAAAAAACAGTCACTAACTCTGCATTGTAATTTATGAATGAAGTTATGAATGTTGGTTGTGTTGTCGATGAAGCAGGGTTGAGTAATTTATATTTTGTTCTACATGAATGAATCTTTATGTTCGTTTAAGTTGTTTAATCTGGTCCCAACTTTGGTTAAAAAAGGTTCATTTAAGTCCCTATTTTCGTTTAAAATGTTCAATTTGGTCCCTATTTTAAGTTTAAAATGTTCAATACAGTCCTTGTTTTCGTGAAAATTAGTGTAATGGAGTCTGTAATTTTATAGGACAACCTGCCAATCAGAAGTGCAAAATATAGCAAAATATAATTCAATCCATATTTTGGTTAGACAACCTGCCAATCACAAAAGCCGAAATGGCAATCACAACTGCCAATTCATTGATTTTAAAACTTGGATTTTCTCTTAAGTTTGTCTCCAAAGTCCCACTCAACCACTTAGAATTGATTATATCAATGGTAAATTCCCTACTGCAAATATGAACATCAACAACTTTCCTTAATTGCCAATTATGATGGGAAGTCAACAACGCACAATAAGCTAACCATGGACAGTTTCCTTGGGCCCTCATGCATCTCACCCTAATTCTATGTTTATCATTTTTCATAAATCTGATATTTCTGCCACCATGAACTGCATATTTTCTAACAACATCTCTAAAATGTTCCTTATCAAGAAAATATGTTCTCACATCCCACTTATAGTATGCCATGAATTTGGGCATGACAAACATCCCAAATACATCTCGTGTGGTATCATCATCTTGTGATTCATCTGACTGTCACTGATTATCACTCAACAATTCACTTGACTGCCATTGATCATCGGAAAGCCCTCTATCAATGTGTTTTCGCACATCCCCCCTTTCCTCGCATTCACTTTGATTCTCTTCCTGAGTTATACCAACTTCAACTGCCACAAAACCCACATCATTATCAAATTATTTATGTCCCCCATTACATTAACAGGAATATTAACAAATTCCTCATCCTCAGTCTCCGAATCAACCCAACTATGAACCTCAGCCTCAATATCAACCTTAGTTTCAAACACCCCCTCCTGACCTCCTCGACCACCCAAGTCTGCATGAACTCATCCTCATGTTCACCTCCTAACTCATCCTTGCCTTCACCTCCCAAGTTAGACTCACCTCCACCTCCAGACTCACCTCCACCTCCCAAAACAAGTTCATGCTTACCTCCATCTCCCAAAACATCTTCATCCTCACATCCACCTACCAAATCAACCTCATTCTCACTTGTACTTACAGTAGCCCGATCCTGACCTCCATCTCCCAAGTCAGCCTGATCCTCACCTTCACCTCCCAAGTCAACCTCAGTCAAACCTTCACCTCCCAACACAACCTCACTCATACCTGCACCTCCCAACTCAACATTAACTTCAACAATTCCATATTCCAAATTACTTTCTACATCATCATCTACAACTACTACTTTTGACACAATGTGGACCACAAACAAATGGACTTCTCCAGTACGCTTAGCAACGTTAACCATATTAATTGACCCATTATCATCATACAACAGTTACAACCGTCTATCTACAACATACCACAACTCTTTAACAGCTAAATAACCCATAGATTTAAGTGTGTCTAACACCTCAAAATACCCCCATGTGTCTGGGTCATATGACCAATCATCAATAAATCCAGCCACATATAAAAGCCCACCATTCTGAACAAAATGTCCACCATGGTGGACCACAACCTTGAATCTCTCGTCACACATCTAAAAGCAAAAATAAAATAACATACTATCAATTAAACAGGAGACCAAAACTGAAAAACACATAAAAAAAGGGGAACATAAGGGGACCACCGAAACATAAAAGATTAACACTCTCCACTATCGAAAGCGACAACACAAACAACAAATCAATGCAAAAGTTACACTTTACAACCCACCACAATTAAACGGGGGACCACAACAAAACTATAAAAACTCACCGCAAACCCACCGCAAATGATACCACATTAAACCAATATTGACAATTAACTAACCTCGTTGACGCTCCAATCCTTCAAACTGCTCCAAGATGAACTTCGTCCACAAACCTCGTTGAATGTATCGAAGTAGGATGCAACAGAAGAAGATTTCAGAAAATATTTCCCCCCTTTCTCAAGAACCCTAATTTCAATTTTGTGCCTAAGAACCCTAATTTTTTCCCTTTCTATCGCTGCACAATTAACCCTCACTACACTTAATTACTTGAATGTTGCTTACCCACATTTTTACCTTTTTAATTTAACATAATGGCCTTATTTTTTTTTTCTGAATTGTTAAAATTAAATAAACAATATGCCAACAAAAATGCATAACGAGCCAGGTCAGCTATACAGTTCCACTGTGTCACTATTTTGTTAACAATTTTAACATTGTTTGTCAAAAGGACTTGATTGAATGCAATTTTATAAAAATAAGGACCAAATTGACCAAACAACGAAAATAGGGACCAAATTGAATAATTTTGAAAAAAATAGGGATCAAATGTATATTTAAACCTTTTAATTTTTAAAGAGGTTTATGCCCTCGACAAATTACATTACATTTTTCAGAAACTCATTCCTTCCCAAATCAGAATCCTCAATCGCGAAGTTAGTTTCCACGCATGAGAAAAACTAAGTCGCGATTCAGCTTCGTTGTAGCCTCCATTGTAGCCCTCTTTGTCACACCCTCTCCATCACGCCCTCTCCATCACGTCCTCTCGTAGTTGCCTGAGTAGCTCCGCGCGATTCAGCTCCGTCGTAGCCTCCATCACGCCCTCTCCGTCACGTCCTCTCATAACGGCCTTAGTAGCTCAACGCGATTTAGCTCCCTCGTAGCCCTCTCTGTCATGTCCTCTTGTCATGACCTCAGTAGCTTAGCATGATTCAGTCTCCGTCGTAGTCTGAGTAGCGAATAAGTCATTTCGTCATTCAACTCTGTCACACCATCTCGGTGACACCGTATCCGTCACGTCGTCTCTATTACTTCATCACTACGTCATTTGTGGTTGTACAAGTGGCTTTTGTACAAAACCTGAGTCAAGGTACACCTGGACTTATTCTATTACTTGAAGGTACGAAAATGTTACTCATGGTCCCAAAGTTAGTAGACATTCTGAGAAGCATTACATTTCTATTTTTAGCCTTATTCTCTAATTAGAATTAGAGTTTCAATTGGTAGTTTATATTGATTTTCAATGAAACCTTTATTAGGATGATTGACGAGTTGTAAATGGCAGGATAGACTTGCAATAGTGTCTGTGGTTATGGAACTGTTTCTACTACAGTGCTTGTCCTTGATGTATAATATGTCATTTTTAATTTTAAGTTTACTTTGTTAATTCAATCTTCCATTGCTAGTGCATTTCTTTGATTGGATTAATGTCTCTACTGTTTGGCTTTAAACATGGGGTGTTCTCCTTTCTCAGTAGGTATGAATTTTCTTTTTGTGGTGTTTAAGGTTATTCGTAGTGTGTACAACTAGTTGGTTGAGTTAATTAGTAAAGGCTGTGTGTTCATTGTTTAATTGATGGGTTAATAAACATTTACTGCAATGAAATTTTTTATTCTTTTTGCTTGTTTTCTAAATGAGGATCTTCTTTTTGGGTTGGGTTGATTGGAATAAATTTTGATGTAATGTCTTAGATATTCTTGGTGCCATTTTTTTCATCATAATTGATGTTTTGTTTTGCTAACTTTGGTGTAAATTTTTTTAGGATGGTTAGTGTGTCAAAACTCTTATTTGGATCGAAAAAGAATGCTAAGTGTCTAAAGAATTGAATTTAAGCTTTGTCCTTGTGATATATTATAAATGGTAGGCTAAACTTCTAATAGTTTGAGGCTATTGAAGTATTTCAGTTGAGGGTGCTTGCTAGATGACAGAGTAAACTTCATGTAATGTGATTTTCTAGTGTACTTTGTTTATTCCATTACGAGATTGGATTAATGTCTGTATCATTTGGTTGATATCAACCTATATGGACTATAAATATTTTTTCTTCCAAAAACAACATCTGGTGTTTGCTTTGATAAATTTCTGCCTAATCTGGTACATTGATACATTGGTATATACACTCATGGAGACATTAATTGTTTGAACTTAATTACTTTTTAATTTAAATATACATTGTCTATGTATCCACTTAATTATTGGTTGAGACATGTATCTACTGTTAGTGCATTCATCACCAAACATTTAACTGTTGTTAGTGCATTCACCACCAAATATATATATATATATATATATATATATATATATATATATATATATATATATATATATATATATATATATATATATATATAATTGTG